>ENA-OQHY01000088-OQHY01000088.1-human-gut-metagenome-genome-assembly--contig:-NODE-88-length-48540-cov-2.924256_pt1 | contig 48540 bp, 67 predicted proteins | sample MGYA00242570_ERZ504733 | MGnify/ENA primary metagenome ERZ504733 (study PRJEB26092, sample SAMD00036219) | human gut metagenome | host: Homo sapiens | study: EMG produced TPA metagenomics assembly of... | reverse complement strand
GCGTGTGATTTATCCTGGTTTTTTCTCTGTTATTGTTATTTTATTCTGTTGTGAATTTTTTCTTACTGCTCTCTGGCTCGCAAAAATAGATGATTTCCTGAATCGACGCGCTTTTCAGCGATGATTAATCATCTCATCCTCTAATACCAGATGAATTGACCATATCCTTCCTTAATACCTGTTTTTTCTGCTTTGCGAACCGTTTAGCTCACCCGGTCTGCTAATTGCCTGCCTCATAACGAGCGGTTAAGGTAACGATCACTCTGCAAAATATAAGATTGGTTTAACCCAGTCGTAAGACGGTGCGGAAATGAATTCTGCAGCTCGTCTATAACAAAATGCCTGGAGGCAAAGCATGGAGATGTTGTCTGGCGCGGAAATGGTCGTCCGATCGTTAATCGATCAGGGCGTGAAGCAAGTGTTCGGTTATCCCGGAGGCGCAGTCCTGGATATTTATGATGCGCTTCATACGGTAGGCGGCATTGACCATGTTTTAGTACGCCACGAGCAGGCGGCGGTGCATATGGCTGACGGGCTGGCCCGCGCGACAGGTGAAGTAGGCGTGGTATTAGTGACGTCCGGTCCCGGCGCGACAAACGCCATCACCGGCATTGCCACGGCGTATATGGATTCTATCCCGCTGGTTATTCTTTCCGGCCAGGTGGCGACGTCACTGATTGGCTACGACGCGTTTCAGGAGTGCGACATGGTGGGAATTTCGCGTCCCGTTGTGAAGCACAGCTTCCTGGTTAAGCAAACTGAAGACATCCCGGGGATATTGAAAAAAGCCTTCTGGCTGGCAGCAAGCGGGCGTCCCGGCCCGGTGGTGGTCGATCTGCCGAAAGATATCTTGAACCCGGCGAACAAGCTTCCTTATGTCTGGCCGGAGTCGGTGAGCATGCGCTCATACAACCCAACGACGCAGGGCCACAAGGGGCAGATCAAACGTGCCTTGCAAACGCTGCTGGCCGCCAAAAACCGGTAGTCTATGTTGGTGGCGGGGCAATCAATTCTGCCTGTGAAGGGCAGCTTCGGGAGCTTATCGAGAAACTCAATCTTCCCGTTGCGTCGTCGCTGATGGGACTGGGTGCTTTCCCGGCAACTCACCGTCAGGCTCTGGGTATGCTGGGTATGCACGGTACCTATGAAGCCAACATGACGATGCACCATTCCGATGTGATCTTTGCCGTCGGCGTGCGCTTTGACGATCGCACCACCAACAATCTGGCGAAATACTGCCCGAACGCCACCGTGCTTCATATTGATATCGATCCCACCTCTATTTCGAAAACGGTGTCTGCGGATGTGCCGATCGTCGGTGATGCCCGCCAGGTGCTGGAGCAAATGCTGGATCTGCTGGCACAGGAGCCGCCTTCCCAGCCGCTGGATGAGATCCGTGACTGGTGGCAGCAGATCGAACAATGGCGCGCGCGTCAGTGCCTGAAGTATGACACGCAAAGCGACAGCATTAAGCCGCAGGCGGTGATCGAAACTATCTGGCGGCTGACGAAAGGCGAGGCATACGTGACGTCTGACGTGGGTCAGCATCAGATGTTTGCCGCCCTTTATTATCCGTTTGATAAACCGCGCCACTGGATTAACTCCGGAGGGTTAGGAACGATGGGCTTTGGCTTGCCTGCCGCACTGGGCGTCAAGCTGGCTCTGCCTGACGAAACCGTCGTCTGCGTGACGGGAGACGGCAGTATTCAGATGAACATCCAGGAGCTGTCGACGGCCCTTCAGTATGAGCTGCCGGTACTGGTGCTGAACCTGAATAACGGTTATCTCGGATGGTGAAGCAGTGGCAGGATATGATCTACTCTGGTCGTCACTCTCAGTCCTACATGACGTCACTGCCTGACTTTGTTCGTCTGGCTGAAGCCTACGGCCATATTGGGATGCGAGTGACCGATCCGGCAGAGCTGGAAACGAAGCTCGGTGAAGCGCTTGAGCACGTTAAAAATAACCGCCTCGTTTTTATGGATGTCATTGTTGATGGCACCGAGCATGTATACCCGATGCATATTCGCGGTGGTGGTATGGATGAAATGTGGTTAAGCAAAACGGAGAGAACCTGATATGCGCCGGATATTATCTGTTTTACTGGAAAACGAGTCTGGCGCACTGTCGCGCGTCATTGGCCTTTTTTGCACAGCGCGGCTATAACATTGAAAGCCTGACCGTTGCGCCGACTGACGATCCGACGCTGTCGCGCATGACCATCCAGACCGTCGGCGATGCCAAAGTGCTTGAGCAGATCGAGAAACAGCTGCATAAGCTGGTCGATGTTCTGCGCGTCAGCGAGCTGGGGCAGGGTGCCTACGTTGAGCGAGAGGTCATGCTGGTGAAAATCCAGCCAGCGGTTACGGGCGCGAGGAAGTGAAACGTAACACGGATATCTTCCGTGGGCAGATTATAGACGTCACGCCTTCTATATATACGGTTCAGCTGGCCGGAACGAGTGACAAGCTGGATGCCTTCCTGGCATCTGTACGGGATGTGGCAAAAATTGTTGAGGTTGCGAGATCGGGCGTTGTTGGCCTGTCACGCGGCGATAAGCTCATGCGTTAGTTGTCTAAAAGGTTCGCCTCTTTCTGCCCGGTCACCAAAGCCGGGCTTTTTTTTGTGTAATCAGCCGACAACAGAGATAAAAGCGGTTGCCGCGAAGGCTATTCTGCGTTTAGATGTTAAAAGATTTAACCATAACCTTGCCAAGGCCATGGACTCTTTTCATTTTTTAAGGGGCAATTGTGAAACTGGATGAAATCGCCCGGCTAGCCGGCGTGTCACGAACAACGGCCAGCTATGTGATTAACGGTAAAGCAAAGCAGTACCGTGTCAGCGATAAGACCGTTGAAAAAGTTATGGCGGTGGTTCGTGAACATAACTACCATCCGAATGCTGTCGCAGCTGGCCTGCGTGCCGGACGCACCCGCTCTATTGGCCTGGTGATCCCGGATCTGGAAAACACCAGCTATACCCGTATCGCCAACTATCTTGAACGTCAGGCGCGCCAGCGTGGTTATCAGTTGCTGATTGCCTGCTCGGAAGACCAGCCCGACAACGAGATGCGCTGTATTGAGCATCTGCTCCAGCGTCAGGTCGATGCCATCATCGTCTCCACCTCTTTACCGCCTGAACACCCGTTTTATCAGCGCTGGGCGAACGACCCATTCCCGATTGTGGCGCTGGATCGTGCGCTCGACAGGGAGCATTTCACGAGCGTCGTCGGTGCCGATCAGGATGATGCCGAGATGCTGGCGGCAGAGCTGAGAACCTTCCCGGCTGAAACGGTGCTGTATCTGGGGGCGCTGCCTGAACTGTCAGTCAGCTTCCTGCGTGAACAGGGGTTCAGAACCGCCTGGAAAGACGATCCCCGTGAGGTGCACTACCTCTATGCCAACAGCTATGAACGTGAAGCGGCCGCACAGCTTTTCGAGAAATGGCTGGAAACGCACCCGATGCCGCAGGCGCTATTCACCACCTCATTTGCTCTGCTGCAGGGGGTGATGGATGTGACCTTACGCCGTGAGGGTAAACTGCCTTCCGACCTGGCCATCGCGACCTTCGGTGATAACGAGCTGCTCGACTTCCTCCAGTGTCCGGTTCTGGCGGTGGCTCAACGCCATCGTGATGTGGCTGAACGCGTGCTGGAAATTGTGCTGGCAAGTCTGGACGAGCCGCGTAAACCGAAGCCGGGTCTGACGCGAATTAAACGTAATCTTTACCATCGCGGAATTCTGAGCCGCCATAAATGAAATGACGGGGCGGAGAAATCTGCCCCCTTTTGACGAAATAATTCGCCGGGATAATTCCCGTAGAGAAATTAGGATAATTCTTGCGAATTTACCTTCTGCTATTTTTCTTAATTCATTTTGGCGTTTAATGGTTCCTTTAAAGGACGTTTAAACGATTTTAAATGCTCGTCTTTGTATTATTTTGTTACAAACCCTCTTCCGGCGATGAATATTCAGACGTTTTTCCTTCTCCTGTGCCAGCTTGCACGGCAACCGCCGCGTTTCGCGAGCCCTGGGGTGAATCTGGCGCTGTTATCCCCTGAGAATCTGTCATAAAATGCTGCCCGCGTCGCAAACTGACACTTTATATTTATCTGCGATGATATTGAGTGAGCCTTAACGCTAGTGTGCATATTCGGTTTTTTTCTTACAAATATTCATAACGTTAATTTTGCCTCGCCAGTTGTGCAGTTATTAACCAGGGCTGTTTATCTCTGTAAATAGAGGCCTTTCGGGCCTGTATAGGGAGAGTCCTGGCTTGACAAGCTTTTCCCTCGCTCCGTAAACTCCTTTAGGTGGGAATTTGTGGGTTAAAGTGGTGAGGAGGGGTGAGACTGGCATGTTCCGTGGAGCTACGTTAGTCAATCTCGACAGCAAAGGGCGTTTATCGGTACCAACCCGATACCGCGACCAGCTGATTGAGAACGCTACGGGTCAAATGGTTTGCACCATTGACATCAACTCCCCCTGCCTGCTGCTTTACCCCTTACCTGAATGGGAAATTATTGAGCAAAAGCTGTCGCGACTGTCGAGCATGAACCCGCAGGAACGCCGCGTGCAGCGGTTGTTATTGGGACATGCCAGTGAATGTCAGATGGATAGCGCAGGCCGGTTACTGATTGCCCCTGTGTTACGGCAACATGCCGGTCTGACCAAAGAAGTGATGCTGGTCGGGCAGTTCAACAAGTTTGAACTGTGGGATGAAACGACCTGGTATCAACAGGTCAAGGAAGATATCGACGCTGAGCAGTCTGATTCCGCGACATTATCGGAACGGCTGCAGGACTTGTCTCTATAAATATGATGGAAAATTACAAACATAAAACGGTGCTGCTGGATGAGGCCGTTAACGGCTGAATATTCGTCCGGACGGCATCTACATTGATGGCACTTTTGGTCGCGGTGGCCACTCGCGCTTAATCCTCTCCCAGCTTGGAGCGGAAGGGCGTCTGCTGGCAATCGATCGCGATCCGCAGGCGATTGCCGTTGCGCAAACCATCGATGACCCACGCTTTTCCATCGTGCATGGACCTTTCTCTGCGCTCGCTGATTATGTTGCCGAGCGTGGCCTGACGGGCAAGATCGACGGAATCCTTCTCGATCTTGGCGTCTCTTCACCCCAGCTTGATGATGCTGAACGGGGCTTCTCCTTTATGCGCGATGGTCCACTGGACATGCGCATGGATCCTACTCGCGGTCAGTCTGCCGCCGAGTGGTTACAGACCGCGGACGAAGCGGATATTGCCTGGGTGATCAAAACCTTCGGCGAGGAGCGTTTTGGCAAGCGTATCGCGCGCGCCATCGTTGAGCGTAATCGCATTTCGCCGATGACCCGCACGAAAGAGCTGGCCGAGGTGATCGCGGCAGCGACGCCGGTGAAGGATAAGCACAAACATCCCGCGACCCGTACCTTCCAGGCGGTTCGCATCTGGGTAAACAGTGAACTGGAGGAAATAGAGCTGGCGCTAAAAAGCTCGCTCGACGTGCTGGCCCCGGGTGGGCGGTTATCCATCATCAGCTTCCATTCGCTGGAAGACCGCATTGTGAAGCGCTTTATGCGTGAACAAAGCCGCGGTCCACAGGTTCCAGCGGGGCTGCCGATGACGGAAGAACAACTCAGGAAGCTGGGTGGCCGTCAGTTGCGAGCATTAGGCAAGTTGATGCCGGGCGAAGAAGAAGTGGCACAGAATCCACGCGCCCGTAGTTCAGTGCTGCGTGTTGCAGAGAGGACGAACGCATGATCGGCAGAGTGACAGAGACCCTAAGCAAAGTTAAGGATTCGTTAGGAAGCAACGAGCGCCATGCCTTGCCTGGCGTGATCGGCGACGATCTTTTGCGGTTTGGGAACTGCCACTCTGTCTGTTCATTTGCATCATTGTCACGGCCGTCACGGTGGTCACGACTGCCCACCACACACGCTTGTTAACTGCGCAACGCGAGCAGATGGTACTGGAACGCGATGCGCTGGATATTGAATGGCGAAACCTGATCCTTGAAGAAAACGCGCTCGGCGATCACAGCCGGGTTGAACGGATCGCAACGGAAAAGCTGCAATTGCAGCATGTTGATCCTTCTCAGGAAAATATTGTAGTACAAAAATAAGGGAAAACGCGACGCATGAGAGCAGCGGCAAAAACGCTTAAACCAAAACGTCAGGAAGAACAGGCCAACTTTATCAGTTGCGTTTTGCGTTGCTTTGCGGCTGCATTTTACTGGCGCTGGGTTTCCTGCTGGGACGCGTGGCGTGGTTGCAAATCATCGCCCCTGACATGCTGGTTCGACAGGGCGACATGCGTTCCCTTCGCGTTCAGGAAGTGTCGACGTCCCGCGGGATGATCACCGACCGCTCAGGCCGTCCACTGGCCGTGAGCGTACCGGTTAAAGCCATCTGGCCGATCCGAAAGAGCTGCACGATGCGGGTGGCATTACGCTTGATAACCGCTGGAAGGCGCTCTCGGATGCCTGAAAATGCCGCTGGATCAGCTCGCTTCCCGCGTCAACGCCAATCCAAAAGGGCGTTTTATCTATCTGGCGCGTCAGGTCAACCCTGACATGGCGGACTACATTCGTAAGCTGAAGCTGCCGGGTATTCACCTTCGTGAAGAATCCCGCCGCTACTATCCTTCCGGCGAAGTAACCGCTCACCTCATTGGCTTTACCAACGTTGATAGCCAGGGGATTGAGGGCGTTGAAAAAGCTTCGATAAATGGCTCACCGGCCAGCCTGGCGAGCGAATTGTTCGTAAAGACCGCTACGGCCGCGTTATCGAAGATATCTCTTCCACGGACAGTCAGGCGGCACACAACCTGGCGCTGAGTATTGATGAGCGTCTGCAGGCATTGGTCTACCGCGAGCTGAACAACGCTGTCGCCTTCAACAAGGCGGAATCCGGCAGCGCCGTGCTGGTGGACGTCAGTACGGGCGAAGTGCTGGCGATGGCCAACAGCCCGTCCTATAACCCGAACAACTTTACCGGCACCGCAAAAGATGCGATGCGTAACCGGGCAATTACCGACGTGTTCGAACCGGGCTCCACGGTGAAACCTATGGTGGTCATGACGGCGCTCCAGCGTGGTATCGTCAATGAAAACACGGTTCTGAACACGATCCCTTACCGTATTAACGGCCACGAGATTAAAGACGTGGCGCGCTACAGCGAATTGACCCTGACCGGGGTTTTACAGAAGTCGAGTAACGTTGGCGTTTCAAAGCTGGCGTTAGCGATGCCGTCCTCAGCGTTAGTAGAGACTTACTCACGTTTTGGGCTTGGAAAGGCGACCAATTTGGGGTTGGTCGGAGAACGCAGTGGCTTATATCCTCAAAAACAACGGTGGTCTGACATAGAGAGGGCCACCTTCTCTTTCGGCTACGGGCTAATGGTAACGCCGTTACAGTTAGCGCGAGTCTACGCAACGATTGGCAGCTATGGCGTCTATCGTCCGCTGTCCATTACCAAAGTTGATCCACCGGTTCCGGGTGAGCGTATCTTCCCGGAATCCATCGTTCGTACCGTCGTTCATATGATGGAAAGCGTGGCGCTGCCTGGCGGCGGCGGCGTGAAGGCGGCGATCAAAGGCTATCGCATCGCCATCAAAACCGGTACCGCGAAAAAAGTGGGGCCAGACGGCCGTTACATCAACAAATACATTGCCTATACCGCAGGCGTTGCGCCTGCCAGTAATCCGCGTTTTGCGCTGGTGGTCGTCATTAACGATCCACAGGCGGGTAAATACTACGGCGGCGCCGTTTCCGCGCCTGTGTTCGGGGCCATCATGGGCGGTGTGTTGCGCACCATGAACATCGAACCGGATGCGCTGGCAACGGGCGAGAAAAGTGAATTTGTAATTAATCAAGGCGAGGGTACAGGTGGCAGATCGTAATTTGCGCGACCTTCTCGCTCCGTGGGTGCTTAATGCACCGGAGCGAGCACTGCGAGAGATGGTACTGGACAGCCGTGCGGCTGCTTCTGGCGATCTTTTTGTGGCGGTGGTCGGTCATCAGGCGGACGGGCGTCGTTATATCCCGCAGGCGATTGCGCAAGGTGTTGCTGCCATTATTGCTGAGGCTAAAGATGAGGCAACCGACGGTGAAATCCGTGAAATGCACGGGGTGCCGGTCATCTATCTCAGCCAGTTAAACGAGCGTCTTTCTGCGCTGGCCGGACGTTTCTATCACGAACCGTCCGATCGGCTGCGTCTGGTGGGCGTGACAGGTACAAACGGCAAAACCACGACCACGCAGCTCATGGCGCAGTGGGCGCAGCTGCTGGGTGAAACCGGTGCGGTCATGGGAACTGTCGGTAACGGTCTGTTGGGCAAAGTGAGCCCGACCGAAAACACCACCGGCTCCGCGGTCGACGTACAGCACGGGCTGGCCGGCCGTGGAAGGGCAGGGGGCAACCTTTGCGCGATGGAAGTCTCTTCCCACGGTCTGGTGCAGCACCGCGTGGCGGCGCTGAAGTTTGCCGCCTCGGTATTCACTAACCTGAGCCGCGATCACCTTGATTATCATGGTGATATGGAGCATTACGAAGCGGCGAAATGGCTGCTCTACTCCACCCACCATAGCGGACAGGCCATCATCAACGCTGACGACGAAGTCGGTCGCCGCTGGCTGGCGAAGCTGCCGGATGCGGTTGCGGTGTCGATGGAAGACCATATCAACCCGAACTGCCACGGCCGCTGGCTGAAGGCGGTTGCGGTGGATTATCACGACAGTGGCGCCACCATTCGTTTTACCTCTTCATGGGGTGACGGTGAAATTGAAAGCCGTCTGATGGGCGCGTTTAACGTCAGCAACCTGCTGCTGGCGCTGGCGACGCTGCTGGCGCTGGGTTATCCGATGAACGCGCTGCTGGAAACGGCTGAGCGTTTGCAGCCGGTATGTGGCCGTATGGAAGTGTTCAGCGCGCCGGGCAAACCGACCGTGGTGGTCGATTATGCCCACACGCCGGACGCACTGGAAAAGCACATGGAAGCGGCGGACGTCTGCACTGCACCGGTAAGCTCTGGTGTGTGTTTGGCTGCGGTGGCGACCGTGATAAGGCAAACGTCCACTGATGGGTGCCATTGCTGAACAGTTCGCGGATATTCCGGTTGTGACCGATGACAACCCGCGTACTGAAGAGCCGCGCGCCATTATTAACGACATTCTGTCGGGCATGCTGGATGCAGGCCGCGCCCGCGTGGTGGAAGGCCGTGCGGAAGCCGTGACCAACGCCATCATGCAGGCTCAGGAAAACGACGTTGTGCTGCTGGCCGGGAAAGGCCATGAGGATTATCAGATTGTTGGCAACCGTCGTCTCGATTATTCGGACCGCGTCACGGCCGCGCGTCTGCTGGGAGTCGTGGCATGATTAGCATCACCTTAAGTCAGGCCGCTGCGGTACTGCAGGGCGAGCTGCTGGGTCACGATCTGACCATCGAGCCGTGACGACCGATACCCGCAAAGTGACCCCGGGTTGTCTGTTTGTGGCGCTGAAGGGCGAACGTTTTGACGCGCATGATTTTGCACAACAGGCCAGGGAGAATGGTGCAGGGGCGCTGCTGGTCAGCCGTAAAATCGCTGTCGATCTGCCGCAGATCGTGGTGAAAGATACCCGTCTGGCATTCGGCGAGCTGGCGGCCTGGGTTCGTCAGCAGGTACCGACGCGCGTCGTCGCGCTGACCGGTTCATCAGGCAAAACCTCTGTGAAAGAGATGACTGCGGCCATCCTGAGCCAGTGCGGAAATACGCTTTATACGGCAGGCAACCTTAACAATGATATCGGCGTGCCGATGACATTACTTCGCCTGACCAAAGAGCATGAATTTGCCGTGATCGAGTTAGGGGCAAACCACCAGGCGAAATCGCCTGGACCGTGAGCCTGACGCGCCCGGAAGCAGCGCTGGTGAATAACCTGGCCGCTGCACATTTGGAAGGTTTTGGTTCGCTGGAAGGCGTGGCGAAAGCTAAAGGCGAGATCTATACCGGCCTGCCGGAAGACGGTATCGCCATTATGAATGCCGACAACAATGACTGGCTGAACTGGCAACAGATCATTGGTTCCCGCAAGACCTGGCGCTTCTCGCCGAATGCGGCCAACAGTGATTTTACCGCGACCAATATTCATGTGACTTCGCATGGCACGGAATTCACCCTTAATACCCCAACCGGTGGCATTGAGGTGCTTCTGCCATTGCCGGGTCGTCATAATATCGCCAATGCGCTCGCGGCAGCGGCGCTGTCGATGGCGGTTGGTGCGTCGCATCAGGCGATTAAAACCGGTCTGGCAAATTTAAAAGCCGTGCCGGGGCGTCTGTTCCCGATCCAGCTTGCGGAAAACAAACTGCTTCTGGATGACTCCTATACGCGACGTCGGCTCAATGACCGCGGCGGTGCAGGTGTTGTCTGAGATGCCGGGTTATCGCGTGCTGGTGGTGGGCGATATGGCTGAGCTGGGTGATGAAAGCGAAGCCTGCCATGTCCAGGTGGGGGACGCGGCGAAAGCGGCAGGTATTGATTGCGTGCTGAGCGCCGGAAAACTGAGCCAGGCGATTAGCCATGCCAGCGGTGTTGGCGAGCACTTTGCCGATAAAGCCGCGCTGATTGAACGCCTTAAGGCATTGATGACAGAAAAACAAATTGTGACTGTGTTAGTGAAAGGTTCACGTAGTGCCGCCATGGAAGAGGTTGTGCACGCATTACAGGAGAACGGGACATGTTAGTTTGGCTGGCCGAACATTTGGTCAAATATTATTCAGGCTTTAACGTCTTTTCCTATCTGACGTTTCGCGCCATTGTCAGCCTGCTGACTGCGCTGTTCATCTCTTTGTGGATGGGCCCGCGCATGATTGCCCGTCTGCAAAACTCTCCTTCGGTCAGGTTGTGCGTAACGACGGTCCGGAGTCGCACTTCAGCAAGCGGGGTACGCCGACCATGGGCGGGATCATGATCCTGACCGCGATCGTTGTTTCCGTACTGCTGTGGGCTTATCCCTCTAACCCGTACGTCTGGTGCGTACTTACCGTGCTGGTGGGCTACGGCATCATTGGGTTTGTTGATGATTACCGCAAGGTCGTGCGTAAAGACACCAAGGGCCTGATCGCCCGCTGGAAATACTTCTGGATGTCGGTGATTGCGCTGGGCGTGGCCTTCGCGCTGTATCTGGCAGGAAAAGACACCCCCGCCACCGAGCTGGTGGTGCCCTTCTTTAAAGATGTGATGCCGCAGCTGGGGCTGTTCTACATTCTGCTGGCCTACTTCGTCATCGTGGGCACCGGCAACGCCGTAAACCTGACCGACGGTCTGGATGGCCTGGCGATTATGCCAACCGTCTTCGTCGCCGCCGGTTTTGCGCTGGTGGCGTGGGCCACCGGTAACATGAACTTTGCTAACTATCTGCACATTCCATACCTGCGACACGCAGGCGAACTGGTTATCGTCTGTACGGCGATTGTCGGAGCGGGACTGGGCTTCCTGTGTTCAACACCTACCCGGCGCAGGTCTTTATGGGTGACGTCGGTTCACTGGCTCTGGGCGGCGCGCTGGCATTATTGCCGTACTGCTGCGCCAGGAGTTCCTGCTGGTGATTATGGGTGGGGTATTTGTGGTTGAAACCCTTTCAGTGATTTTGCAGGTCGGGTCCTTCAAGCTGCGCGGTCAGCGCATCTTCCGTATGGCACCGATTCACCATCACTATGAACTGAAAGGCTGGCCGGAACCGCGCGTGATTGTGCGCTTCTGGATTATTTCGCTGATGCTGGTGCTGATTGGCCTGGCAACGCTGAAGGTACGTTAATCATGGCAGATTACCAGGGCAAAAAAGTCGTTATCATCGGGTTGGGGCTGACAGGCCTCTCCTGCGTGGACTTTTTCCTCGCGCGCGGCGTGACGCCTCGCGTAATGGATACGCGTGTTTCTCCGCCGGGTCTGGATAAACTGCCGGAACAGGTTGAACGCCACCTTGGTGGTCTGAATGATGACTGGCTGCTGGCAGCCGATCTGATTGTCGCCAGCCCCGGTATGGCGCTGGCGCATCCTTCACTCAGCGCCGCGGCCGATGCGGGCGTTGAGATTGTCGGTGATATTGAGTTGTTCTGCCGTGAAGCGCAGGCACCCGTTATCGCGATTACCGGCTCTAACGGTAAAAGCACCGTCACCACCCTTGTGGGTGAGATGGCGAAAGCGGCGGGCATGAACGTGGGTGTGGGAGGCAATATTGGCCTGCCAGCGCTGATGCTGCTGGATAAGGGCTGTGAATTGTACGTCCTCGAGCTTTCCAGCTTCCAGCTGGAAACGACCTCCAGCCTTCGTGCGGCCGCGGCGACGATCCTTAACGTTACTGAAGATCATATGGATCGCTATCCGTTTGGTCTGCAGCAGTACCGCGCTGCCAAACTGCGCATTTATGAAAATGCGAAGGTCTGCGTCGTCAACGCGGATGACGCCCTGACCATGCCGGTGCGCGGGGCGGACGATCGCTGCATTAGCTTTGGCATCACCATGGGTGACTATCATCTTAACCGTCAGCTGGGCGAAACCTGGCTGCGCGTGAAGGGTGAGAAAGTGCTGAACGTGAAAGAGATGAAGCTTACCGGTCAGCATAACTACACCAATGCTCTGGCGGCGCTGGCGCTGGCGGATGCCGTAGGGCTGCCGCGTTCGTCCAGCCTGCAAGCATTGACCACCTTTACCGGCCTGGCGCACCGTTTCCAGCTGGCGCTGGAGCACAATGGTGTGCGCTGGATTAATGACTCAAAAGCCACCAACGTCGGCAGTACCGAGGCCGCCCTGAACGGCCTGCACGTTGAAGGTACCCTGCATTTACTGCTGGGCGGCGACGGTAAATCGGCGGATTTCTCCACGCTGAAACCGTATCTCGCCGGGAATAATATCCGCTTGTACTGCTTTGGTCGCGACGGCAGTGAGCTGGCTGAGCTGCGTCCTGACATTGCCGAGCAAACCGAGACCATGGAGCAGGCGATGCGGCTGATTGCCCCTCGCGTGAAGCCGGGTGATATGGTGCTGCTCTCTCCGGCCTGCGCCAGCCTAGATCAATTCAAGAATTTCGAACAGCGTGGCGATCTCTTTACCCGTCTGGCGAAGGAGTTAGGCTGATGCGTTTATCTCTCCCTCGCCTGAAAATGCCGCGCCTGCCAGGATTTGGCGTTCTGGCGTGGGTGTTGCGGCACTCAAAGGCTGGGTGATGGGCTCTCGTCAAAAAGATAACGACACCTGGTCATGTACGACCGTACGCTCTTCTGGCTCACGCTGGGACTGGCGGCGGTTGGTTTTATCATGGTGACCTCGGCGTCAATGCCTGTCGGGCAGCGACTGGCGAACGATCCGTTCCTGTTTGCGAAACGTGATGGCCTGTACATCATCCTGGCGTTCTGTCTGGCGCTGGTGACATTACGTCTGCCGATGGAGTTCTGGCAGCGGCACAGTACCGCGATGCTGATCGCCTCCATCATTATGCTGCTGATCGTACTGGTGGTGGGGAGCTCCGTAAACGGGGCATCGCGCTGGATTGCCTTTGGCCCACTGCGTATTCAGCCCGCGGAATTTACCAAGCTCTCCCTGTTCTGCTACCTGGCTAACTACCTGGTACGTAAAGTGGATGAAGTGCGTAATAATCTGCGCGGCTTCTTAAAACCCATGGGCGTTATTCTGGTGCTGGCGGTCTTACTGCTGGCGCAGCCTGACCTTGGTACCGTGGTCGTGCTGTTTGTCACCACGCTGGCAATGCTGTTCCTGGCCGGGGCGAAGCTGTGCAGTTCATCGCCATCATCGGAATGGGTATCTCAGCGGTTGTGCTGCTGATCCTCGCCGAGCCTTACCGTATCCGCCGTGTGACCTCATTCTGGAACCCGTGGGAAGACCCGTTTGGCAGCGGTTATCAGCTGACGCAGTCGCTGATGGCTTTTGGTCGCGGTGAAGTCTGGGGTCAGGGGCTGGGCAACTCGGTACAGAAACTGGAGTATTTACCCGAAGCGCACACTGACTTCATCTTCTCCATTATTGGGGAAGAACTGGGTTATATCGGTGTGGTATTAGCGCTATTAATGGTATTCTTCGTCGCTTTCCGCGCCATGTCGATTGGGCGGAAAGCGCTGGAGATCGATCACCGCTTTTCAGGTTTCTTAGCCTGCTCAATAGGTATCTGGTTTAGTTTCCAGGCATTGGTTAACGTCGGGGCCGCAGCGGGTATGCTGCCGACCAAAGGCCTGACGTTGCCGTTGATCAGTTATGGTGGTTCCAGTCTGCTGATTATGTCGACGGCCATCATGATGTTGTTACGCATAGATTATGAAACGCGTCTGGAAAAAGCCCAGGCGTTTACACGAGGTTCACGATGAATCAACCGAAGCGGTTAATGGTGATGGCAGGCGGTACCGGTGGACATGTGTTCCCGGGGCTCGCAGTTGCGCACCATTTAATGGATCAGGGCTGGCAGGTACGCTGGCTGGGAACCGCGGACCGCATGGAAGCGACCTGGTACCGAAGCACGGTATCGAGATCGACTTTATTCGCATTTCCGGCTTACGCGGAAAAGGCATTACGGCCCAGCTTCTGGCACCGGTGCGTATTTTCAACGCCTGGCGTCAGGCGCGCGCCATCATGAAGCGTTTTAAGCCTGATGTGGTGCTGGGGATGGGCGGCTATGTTTCTGGCCCGGGTGGCTGGCGGCCTGGTCGTTGGGCATCCCCGTGGTGCTGCATGAGCAGAACGGCATTGCCGGTCTGACCAATAAATGGCTGGCGAAAATTGCCACCAAAGTGATGCAGGCTTTCCCGGGAGCCTTCCCGGAGGCGGACGTGTGGGTAACCCGGTGCGCGTAGACGTGCTGGCGCTGCCATTACCGGATGCGCGCCTGCCTGGTCGTGAAGGGCCGGTCCGTGTGCTGGTCGTTGGCGGTTCTCAGGGCGCACGCATTTTAAACCAGACGATGCCGCAGGTTGCAGCAAAGCTGGGTGATGCGGTGACAATCTGGCACCAAAGCGGAAAAGGTGCTCAGCAGATGGTTGAGCAGCTTACGCCGATGAACGGCCAGCCGCAGCATAAAGTGACGGAATTTATCGACGACATGGCTGCAGCGTATGCCTGGGCCGATGTCGTGGTCTGCCGCTCTGGCGCATTGACGGTGAGCGAAATTGCCGCCGCCGGGTTGCCGGCTCTGTTTGTGCCGTTCCAGCACAAAGACAGACAGCAGTACTGGAATGCGCTGCCGCTTGAGAAAGCCGGCGCTGCGAAAATATTTGAACAGCCACAATTTACCGCCGATGCGGTCGCCACCACCCTGGCGGGCTGGAACAGAGAGGCATTACTGGAGATGGCGCAACGCGCACGCGCGACCGCTATTCCTGATGCAACGGAACGGGTGGCAAAAGAAGTGAGCCTGGCAGCCAGGCTTAACCCTCGCAGCGCGTGTTGCGCTGCACGAATTTTTTAAGTAGTCGATGGCGTTTAGAGAATGAATACACAACAACTGGCAAAACTGCGTTCTATCGTGCCCGAGATGCGTCGCGTCCGGCACATTCACTTTGTTGGCATCGGTGGTGCTGGCATGGGCGGTATTGCCGAAGTGTTAGCTAACGAAGCTATCAGATCAGCGGGTCTGACCTGGCGCCAAACCCTGTTACGCAGCAGCTGGCGTCGCTTGGGGCGACTATCTATTTCAATCATCGCCCGGAAAACGTGCGCGATGCGAGCGTGGTGGTCGTGTCGAGCGCCATCTCCTCTGATAACCCGGAAATCGTGGCCGCGCACGAAGCGCGTATTCCGGTGATCCGCCGTGCGGAAATGCTGGCGGAGTTGATGCGTTTTCGACATGGCATTGCGATTGCCGGAACCCACGGCAAAACCACCACCACGGCGATGGTCTCCAGCATTTATGCAGAAGCGGGCCTCGATCCGACGTTCGTCAATGGTGGTCTGGTAAAAGCGGCAGGCGTGCATGCGCGTCTCGGACACAGCCGTTATTTAATTGCCGAAGCGGATGAGAGCGATGCGTCGTTCCTGCATCTGCAGCCGATGGTCGCCATCGTCACCAATATCGAAGCCGACCATATGGATACTTACCAGGGCGACTTCGAGAACTTAAAGCAGACCTTTATTAATTTCCTGCACAACCTGCCGTTCTATGGACGCGCGGTAATGTGTGTAGACGATCCGGTGATTCGCGAGCTGTTGCCGCGCGTCGGACGTCAAATCACGACTTACGGCTTCAGCGAAGACGCTGATGTCCGCGTGGAAGATTACAAACAGCTGGGTGCGCAAGGGGCATTTCACCCTGGCGCGTCAGGACAAAGAACTGCTGCATGTCACCCTCAATGCACCAGGGCGTCACAACGCCCTGAATGCCGCAGCGGCAGTGGCCGTGGCGACAGAAGAAGGCATTGATGACGAAGCCATTCTTCGTGCACTGGAAAGCTTCCAGGGAACCGGGCGTCGCTTCGACTTCCTCGGTGAATACTCGCTGGAGGCGGTAAATGGTAAACCCGGCACTGCCATGCTGGTTGATGACTACGGTCACCACCCGACGGAAGTGGACGCGACGATCAAAGCTGCGCGTGCGGGCTGGCCAGAAAAAAATCTGGTCATGATCTTCCAGCCGCACCGTTTCACGCGTACCCGTGACCTGTATGACGATTTCGCCAGCGTCCTGTCACAGGTGGATACGCTCCTGATGCTGGATGTTTATGCAGCGGGCGAAACTCCTATTCCTGGTGCAGACAGCCGTTCTTTATGTCGTACCATCGCGGACGCGGTAAAGTAGACCCTATTTTGGTTTCCGATCCTGCCCAGGTGGCTGAAATTCTGGCCCCGGTGCTGACCGGCAACGATCTAATTCTGATTCAGGGTGCGGGAAATATCGGCAAAATCGCCCGTACCTTAGCTGAAATCAAACTGAAGCCGCAAACTCAGGAGGATGAGCATCATGCTGATAAGATTGCTGTCCTGTCTGGCGGCACATCCGCCGAGCGCGAGGTTTCCCTGAATTCAGGTGCCGCTGTACTGGCGGGCCTGCGTGAAGGGGGTGTGGATGCGCACCTGGTCGATCCGAAAGAGACTGACGTAACCCAGTTAAAGGCGATGGGCTTCGATAAAGTCTTTATCGCGTTACATGGCCGTGGTGGCGAAGACGGCACCTTCAGGGGCTGCTGGAACTCACCGGCATGCCGTACACCGGCAGCGGTGTGATGGCCTCCGCCATTTCTATGGATAAACTGCGCAGCAACTGCTGTGGCAGGGCGCGGGTTTACCCGTTGCCCCTGGGTTGCCCTGACGCGTCGCGAATTTGAAATGGGCCTCTCCGATAGCGTTAATGCACGCATTGCTGAGCTGGGCTTACCGGTTATTGTAAAGCCCAGCCGCGAAGGTCGAGCGTTGGCATGTCCAAAGTTGAGAAAGCTGAGGATTTATCTTCCGCTTTAGCCCTGGCATTTCAACATGATGAAGAAGTTCTGATTGAAAAATGGCTCAGCGGGCCGGAATTTACCGTCGCGATGCTTGGCGAAGAAATTTTACCGTCAATTCGTATCCAACCGGCCGGAACCTTCTATGATTATGAGGCGAAGTATCTCTCTGATGAGACGCAATATTTCTGCCCAAGTGGTCTTGAAGCTGAGCCTGAAACCGATTTACAGTCCCTGGTGGTTAAAGCCTGGCATGTTCTGGGTTGCCGTGGATGGGGCCGCATCGACGTGATGCTCGACAGTGATGGACAATTTTATCTGCTGGAAGCAAATACTTCTCCGGGAATGACCAGCCACAGCCTTGTGCCGATGGCAGCGCGTCAGGCGGGGATGAGCTTCTCGCAATTAGTCGTACGTATTCTGGACCAGGCGGGCTGATATGTCTCAGGCTGCATTGAACACGCGCAACCGCGATGACGAAGAAGAATACTCTTCTTCACGCCGGAGTAATGGAACGCGTCTTGCAGGTATTATTTTCCTGCTCGGGGTGCTGTGCACCGTGTTTATCAGCGGCTGGATGGTTCTGGGCTGGATGGAAGATGCGCAACGGTTGCCGCTTTCGAAGCTGGTGGTCACCGGTGAGCGTCATTACACCCGTAACGATGACATTCGCCAGACAATTCTGGCGCTGGGATCGCCTGGCACCTTTATGACGCAGGACGTCAATATTATCCAGAGTCAGATTGAACGTCTGCCATGGATAAAACAGGCGAGTGTCAGAAAGCAATGGCCTGATGAATTGAAGATTCATCTGGTTGAATATGTGCCCATTGCGCGTTGGAATGATCAGCACATGGTTGACGTAGACGGAAATTCCTTCAGCGTCCCGGCCGATCGTGTCAACAAGCAAAATTTACCGATGTTGTATGGCCCGGAAGGTAGCGAAAATGAAGTGTTACAAGGTTTTCGTGAAATGGGGCAGGTGCTGGCGAAGGACAGGTTTACGCTAAAAGATGCTGCAATGACGGCGCGCCGCTCCTGGCAACTGACGTTAACGAATGGCATTAAGCTCAACCTGGGTCGCGGGGACACAATGAAACGTCTGGCGCGATTTGTAGAACTTACCCGGTTTTACAGCAGCAGGCACAGACTGACGGCAAACGGATAAGCTACGTTGATTTGCGCTATGACTCAGGCGCAGCAGTCGGTTGGGAACCGGCTCCGGTCGAGGAACCTAATCAGCAACAGAATCAGGCACAGGTACAGGCAGAACAACAATGATCAAGGCGACGGACAGAAAACTGGTAGTTGGACTGGAGATTGGCACCGCGAAGGTTGCCGCTTTAGTAGGGGAAGTTCTGCCCGACGGTATGGTCAATATCATTGGCGTGGGCAGTTGCCCGTCCCGTGGTATGGATAAAGGTGGGGTTAACGATCTTGAGTCGGTGGTGAAGTGCGTACAGCGCGCCATCGATCAGGCTGAATTGATGGCAGATTGCCAGATTTCCTCTGTTTATCTGGCGCTTTCGGGTAAGCACATTAGCTGCCAGAACGAAATCGGCATGGTGCCGATTTCCGAAGAAGAAGTGACGCAGGAAGACGTTGAAAACGTTGTGCATACGGCGAAATCCGTGCGCGTTCGCGATGAGCATCGCGTGCTGCACGTGATCCCGCAGGAGTATGCGATTGACTACCAGGAAGGGATCAAAAACCCGGTCGGTCTTTCCGGCGTACGTATGCAGGCAAAAGTGCACTTGATCACATGTCACAACGATATGGCGAAGAACATTGTAAAAGCCGTTGAACGTTGTGGCCTGAAAGTTGACCAACTCATTTTCGCCGGTCTTGCAGCGAGCTATTCCGTGCTGACCGAAGATGAACGTGAACTGGGTGTCTGTGTGGTCGATATTGGTGGTGGTACAATGGACATGGCCGTGTATACCGGCGGTGCGCTGCGCCACACCAAAGTGATCCCGTATGCCGGGAACGTTGTGACCAGCGATATTGCTTACGCTTTTGGTACGCCACCGAGTGATGCAGAAGCGATTAAAGTACGCCACGGCTGTGCGCTGGGGTCTATCGTTGGCAAAGATGAGAGCGTTGAAGTGCCGAGTGTGGGCGGACGTCCACCGCGCAGCCTGCAGCGCCAGACGTTGGCAGAGGTCATTGAGCCGCGTTATACCGAGCTGCTTAACCTGGTCAACGAAGAGATTTTGCAGTTACAGGAACAGCTTCGCCAGCAGGGCGTGAAACATCATCTTGCAGCGGGGATTGTATTAACCGGCGGGGCAGCGCAAATTGAAGGTCTTGCGGCCTGCGCTCAGCGCGTGTTCCATACGCAAGTGCGTATCGGTGCTCCGCTGAATATCACCGGTTTAACGGATTATGCTCAGGAGCCGTACTATTCAACGGCCGTGGGCCTGCTCCACTACGGGAAAGAATCTCATCTCAGTGGTGAAGCAGAAGTGGAAAAACGCGTCTCAGTTGGGTCGTGGGTCAAACGACTGAACAACTGGTTGCGAAAAGAGTTTTAATTTTTTTAAGAGACCGGAGAGAATTAGCGGTCTCGGGCGACAGGCACAACGGAGAGAGAAATTATGTTTGAACCTATGGAACTGACCAACGACGCGGTGATTAAAGTCATCGGCGTCGGTGGCGGCGGCGGTAACGCCGTAGAGCATATGGTGCGTGAACGCATTGAAGGTGTTGAGTTCTTTGCAGTTAACACCGATGCACAGGCACTGCGTAAGACGGCTGTAGGCCAGACTATCCAGATCGGCGGTGGCATCACCAAAGGCTGGGCGCTGGGGCTAACCCGGAAGTCGGTCGTAATGCGGCTGAAGAAGATCGTGAGGCCCTGCGCGCTGCACTGGAAGGTGCGGACATGGTCTTTATCGCAGCGGGTATGGGTGGCGGTACGGGTACCGGCGCAGCACCTGTTGTGGCTGAAGTAGCGAAAGATTTAGGTATCCTGACCGTTGCTGTCGTGACCAAGCCTTTCAACTTTGAAGGCAAGAAGCGTATGGCTTTCGCGGAGCAGGGTATCACTGAACTGTCCAAGCACGTGGACTCGTTGATTACCATCCGAACGACAAACTGTTGAAAGTTCTGGGTCGCGGTATCTCTCTGCTGGACGCTTTTGGCGCAGCCAACGACGTGCTGAAAGGCGCGGTGCAGGGTATCGCTGAACTGATTACCCGTCCTGGTCTGATGAACGTTGACTTTGCAGACGTCGTACCGTGATGTCCGAAATGGCTACGCGATGATGGGCTCTGGCGTGGCAAGCGGTGAAGACCGTGCAGAAGAAGCGGCTGAAATGGCTATCTCTTCTCCACTGCTGGAAGATATCGACCTGTCTGGTGCGCGCGGCGTGCTGGTCAACATTACCGCTGGCTTCGACCTGCGTCTGGATGAGTTTGAAACCGTGGGTAACACTATCCGTGCGTTCGCCTCTGACAACGCTACCGTGGTAATCGGTACTTCCCTTGACCCGGAAATGAACGACGAGCTGCGTGTTACTGTTGTTGCTACCGGTATCGGTATGGACAAGCGTCCTGAGATCACCCTGGTGACCAACAAACAGACTCAGCAGCCGGTTATGGATCGTTACCAGCAGCACGGTATGTCTCCTCTGACTCAGGAGCAGAAACCGGCCGCGAAAGTGGTTAACGACCCCACTCCGCAAACGGCGAAAGAGCCAGATTATCTGGATATCCCGGCGTTCCTGCGCAAGCAAGCTGACTAAGAATTGGCTGGAATTTGGGGATTTTCGCTCTTTGTGCTAAACTGGCCCACCGTCAGTGATATACACTTTCGGTTGGATAGTTAATTTGGCGAGATTATACGATGATCAAACAAAGGACACTTAAACGTATCGTTCAGGCGACTGGTGTCGGTTTACATACCGGCAAGAAGTCACACTGACGTTACGCCCTGCGCCGGCCAATACCGGGGTCATCTATCGTCGCACCGACTTGAATCCACCGGTAGACTTTCCGGCCGATGCCAAATCTGTGCGTGATACTATGCTCTGTACTTGTCTGGTGAACGAGCATGACGTGCGGATTTCTACCGTAGAGCACCTGAACGCCGCCCTGGCGGGTCTGGGTATCGACAACATTATGGTTGAAGTCGATGCGCCAGAAATCCCGATCATGGATGGTAGTGCTGCTCCGTTCGTCTATCTGTTGCTGGATGCCGGCATCGAAGAACTGAACTGCGCGAAAAAATTTGTTCGTATCAAAGAGACCGTTCGCGTCGAAGATGGCGACAAATGGGCTGAATTCAAACCGTACAATGGTTTCTCGTTGGACTTTACCATCGATTTTAACCATCCGGCGATTGATGCCAGCACCCAACGCTATGCGATGAACTTCTCTGCTGATGCGTTTATGCGCCAGATCAGCCGTGCCCGTACGTTTGGCTTCATGCGTGATATCGAATATCTGCAGTCCCGCGGCCTGTGCCTGGGCGGCAGCTTCGATTGTGCCATCGTTGTTGACGATTATCGCGTACTGAACGAAGACGGTCTGCGTTTTGAAGATGAATTCGTTCGTCACAAAATGCTGGATGCTATCGGCGACCTGTTTATGTGTGGTCACAACATCATTGGTGCATTTACCGCGTTTAAATCCGGTCATGCACTGAACAACAAACTGTTGCAGGCAGTCCTGGCAAAACAGGAAGCCTGGGAATATGTGACCTTTGAAGACGAAGCTGAGCTGCCGCTGGCCTTCAAAGCACCAAACACGGTACTGGCGTAACGGTTAAAGCCGTTTCGTAAAAAATCGACTGGTTAACCTGGTACTCTCTCCGACCAGGGAGACCAGTCGTTTTTATTTTTACCCCTCTTCATTTATTTGCCCCAGCGTCACTTCTCGTTTGCCCGGTGCAGAAAATCTGTGCGTTAGCTGCATTCTTGACCGTTTTTCCCCGCAGCAATACGTCATTCCTGCTGCTGTGTATTGGCTTTAGTGGTAATATCTGGGCGCTTAAAAGAATAATTGAATTCAGCCTGTTGAAGGCTGGCTTAATGTGGTGGAGCAAGTGAGCGGAATACTGACGCGCTGGCGACAATTTGGCAGACGTTACTTCTGGCCGCATCTCTTATTAGGGATGGTCGCGGCGAGTTTCGGCTTGCCTGCGCTCAGCAACAGTGCGGAAGCGGCGACGCGACGAAGACCTCCACAACCAAACACGATCTCAACACGCGGGTTAATTTTACTAACCTGGCATGGCTTGAAGCCAATCGCCGCCCGAATTTCTCGGTGGATTACTGGCACCAGCATGCGATCCGTACCGTTATTCGCCATCTGTCATTTGCGATGGCTCCGCAGGCACTGCCTGTTGCTGAAGAGACGCTGCCGGTACAGGCGCAGCATCTTGCTCTGCTGGACACGCTTAACGCGCTGCTTACGCAGGACAGTCAGCCACCCGTCATGGTGCGTCAGACCACGCAAATCGCGCACGTTCCTCCTGCGACCTTCTCCGTTTCGACATGGATTAGCCAGGCCCACGGCATCCGCGCCGGGCCTCAACGCCTCAGCTAAATTAACCTTTTTTCAATACCTTAATTTATCTGCCCAACCTGGGGCGTTTGAGAATTTATTATGCTAATCAAATTGTTAACAAAAGTTTTTGGTAGTCGTAACGATCGTACCCTGCGCCGTATGCGCAAAGCTGTTACCGTCATCAATGGCATGGAGCCGGCGATGGAGAAGCTCTCTGATGACGAGCTGAAAGCGAAAACCGTTGAATTCCGCGCGCGTCTTGAAAAAGGCGAAACGCTGGAAAGCCTGATCCCGGAAGCCTTCGCCGTTGTGCGTGAGGCCAGTAAACGTGTGTTTGGCATGCGTCACTTCGACGTTCAGCTGCTGGGTGGTATGGTGCTTAACGAGCGCTGCATCGCGGAAATGCGTACCGGTGAAGGTAAAACCCTGACCGCAACGCTGCCCGCTTACCTGAACGCACTGACCGGTAAAGGCGTTCACGTCGTTACCGTCAACGACTATCTGGCACAGCGTGATGCCGAAAACAACCGTCCCCTGTTCGAATTCCTGGGCATGACCGTTGGCATCAACATGTCCGGTCTGCCGGCACCCGCCAAACGTGAAGCCTATAACGCGGACATCACCTACGGTACCAACAACGAATACGGCTTCGACTACCTGCGTGACAACATGGCGTTTAGCCCTGAAGAGCGCGTCCAGCGTAAACTGCACTATGCGCTGGTGGATGAGGTGGACTCCATCCTGATTGATGAAGCGCGTACCCCGCTGATCATCTCCGGCCCGGCTGAAGACAGCTCCGAGATGTACCGTAAAGTCGATAAAATCATTCCGCACCTGCTGCGTCAGGAGAAAGAAGATTCCGACACCTTCCAGGGTGAAGGTCACTTCTCTGTCGATGAAAAAGCGCGCCAGGTGAACCTGACCGAACGCGGTCTGGTGAAAATTGAAGAGCTGCTGGTGGCTGAAGGCATCATGGAAGAGGGCGAGTCTCTGTACTCTCCGACGAACATTATGCTGATGCACCACGTCACTGCCGCGCTGCGTGCCCACGCGTTGTTCACCCGCGATGTCGACTACATCGTGAAAGACGGTGAAGTTATCATCGTTGATGAGCACACCGGCCGTACCATGCAGGGACGTCGCTGGTCTGACGGTCTGCACCAGGCCGTTGAGGCCAAAGAAGGCGTTGATATTCAAAATGAAAACCAGACGCTGGCTTCTATTACCTTCCAGAACTACTTCCGTTTGTACGAGAAGCTGGCGGGGATGACCGGTACTGCAGATACCGAAGCATTTGAATTCAGCTCCATCTACAAACTGGATACCGTGGTCGTTCCCACCAACCGTCCAATGATCCGTAAGGATATGCCGGACCTGGTGTACATGACCGAAGCGGAAAAAATTCAGGCGATCATTGAAGATATTCGCGATCGTACCGCTAATGGCCAGCCGGTGCTGGTGGGGACAATCTCCATCGAGAAATCCGAAGTGGTTTCCAATGAGCTGACCAAAGCGGGCATCAAACACAACGTACTGAACGCCAAATTCCACGCCAAAGAGGCGGATATCGTTGCGCAGGCGGGTTACCCGGCAGCGGTAACAATCGCCACCAACATGGCGGGTCGTGGTACCGACATTATGCTGGGTGGTAGCTGGCAGGCAGAGATTGCCGAGCTGGAAAACCCAACGCCGGAGCAGATTGCTCAGATTAAAGCGGACTGGCAGGTACGCCATGACGCGGTGCTGGCATCCGGTGGTTTGCATATCATTGGTACCGAACGTCACGAATCTCGTCGTATCGATAACCAGCTGCGCGGCCGTGCGGGTCGTCAGGCGATGCCGGTTCTTCCCGCTTCTACCTGTCTATGGAAGATGCGCTGATGCGTATTTTCGCCTCCGACCGTGTTTCCGGCATGATGCGTAAACTGGGTATGAAACCTGGCGAAGCCATTGAACACCCGTGGGTCACCAAAGCGATTGCTAACGCCCAGCGTAAAGTGGAAAGCCGCAACTTCGATATTCGTAAGCAGCTGCTGGAATATGATGATGTGGCCAACGACCAGCGTCGTGCCATCTATACCCAGCGTAACGAACTGCTGGACGTGTCCGACGTGAGCGACACCATCAACAGCATTCGCGAAGACGTATTCAAAGCGACTATCGACGCGCATATTCCACCGCAGTCTCTGGAAGAAATGTGGGATATCGAAGGTCTGCAGGAACGCCTGAAAAACGACTTCGACCTCGAACTGCCAATCAAAGAGTGGCTGGACAAAGAGCCTGAGCTGCACGAAGAGACCCTGCGTGAACGTATTTTCGAAACTGCGCTGGACGTATACAAGCGTAAGGAAGAAGTCGTTGGCGCTGAGATGATGCGTCACTTCGAAAAAGGCGTGATGCTGCAAACGCTGGACTCCCTGTGGAAAGAGCACCTGGCGGCGATGGACTACCTGCGTCAGGGTATTCACCTGCGTGGTTACGCGCAGAAAGATCCGAAGCAGGAGTACAAGCGTGAATCCTTCGCCATGTTTGCCTCCATGCTGGAGTCACTGAAGTATGAAGTGATCAGCACCCTGAGCAAAGTTCAGGTACGCATGCCGGAAGAAGTGGAAGCAATGGAGCAACAGCGCCGTGAAGAAGCTGAGCGTCTGGCACAGATGCAACAGCTGAGCCACCAGACTGACGAGAGCGAAGCTGCGGCAGCGATCGCGGCCCAGACTGGCGATCGTAAAGTTGGCCGCAACGATCCGTGCCCGTGTGGTTCCGGTAAAAAATACAAGGCGTGCCACGGTCGTCTGAGCTAAATTCATAACAAAACAAAAAGGCGCAGAAATCTGCGCCTTTTTATGGAAGTGACAATATGAAAATACTGCAAATTGCCGTCGGGATTATTCGCAACCCGCAAAACCAGTTCTTTATCACCCAGCGCGCCGCCGACGCCATATGGCGAACAAATGGGAATTTCCGGGCGGGAAAATCGAGTCAGGCGAAACGCCGGAACAGGCGCTGATCCGTGAGCTTCAGGAAGAAGTGGGGATCACCCCGCTTGGCGCAACGCTGTTTGACAAGCTCGAATACCAGTTTCCCGATCGTCACATTACGCTTTGGTTCTGGCTGGTGGAAAACTGGGAGGGGGATCCCTGGGGCAAAGAGGGGCAACCGGGTAACTGGGTTGAACTGCAGGCAAGCGATGCCGACAAATTCCCGCCGGCAAATGAGCCTGTGATTACCCGGTTAGTGCAGGGCGTTTAATTTACTGCTGTTCTTCACTCCAGTCATCGCTGTCCGAAAGAGTGCCTTCACTCGGAATGCGTTTCTCTTCCGCCGCCCATTCGCCCAGGTCAATTAACTGACAGCGTTTACAGCAGAATGCGGTATGGGCTCACTTCGCCCCAGACAACACTTTTGCCACAGGTTGGGCAGTTTACGATGGTTACGTCAGACATTGGCACTCCTTAACAACAGGCCAGTTCAAAATCGAGGCGTTCCGGCACGGTGCCATTTTCACTGTCCAGCGGCATAAAGCGAATCGCAAAACGGCTCTTATGCCCGGAAATTTGCGGGTAAAGCTGCACGTCGAGCGAAAGGTTCAGTCGCAGCAGATCGGCATCGTCCCCGTTATCCTGGTAAAAACCGTTCAGGCTGGTCTGCTTGCGGAACGGCGCAGAGTTACGGATAAGATCGAGGATCAGCGATAACGTCCGGTGCATCGGCTCCAGGCTTTCCAGCCAGATATTCACCTGCGCATCACGCTGCGTTTGCGGCATGTGCAGCCACATATGAAGCGTCGGCAGGTCAAAGCTGCAGCATCCACCGGGAATACTCAGGCGCTGGCGTACCAGGGCAATCAAGCGATCTTCACGCAAAAACTGGCCAACGCGAGGGGCAGCCATTAACGTACTGCTACTGCTTTTTAACTGCTGACGCAGGGAATCGATACGGCTTTGATCAACACCCGGGACTTCCGCCCATGCCTGCAGTTTACGCTGCTGACGCTCAAGTTCTTTCAGTAATTCGGTGCGAACATCTCCACGTTCAATCACATCCAGCAGGTCGCCCACATTGCGGAAGAAGTGCAACGCAGTGGCGTGATCGTTGACAGGCAGATGTTGCGAGAGTTGTTGAATAAGAAATTCGATACGCAGCCAGGTACGCATTTTTTCGTTAAGCGGATGCTCAAAAAGGATGTGAGTCGACATTATGGTTTTTCCTGTGCAACGGCCTGCGCGGCGAAGGTCAAATACTGCGCGTGCAGACGGGCAACATCCGATGCAATGGCATCTGGTGCGCCGTTATTATCAATAACATCATCCGCAACGGCCAGGCGCTGATCGCGCGTGCCGTGAGCGGCAAGAATTTGTTCGGCATGTTCGCGCGAGACGCGATCGCGCGTCATGGTTCGCTGGATTTGCGTTTCGGGAAGGACATCAATGACCAGAACCCGATCGGCTTTCTTCTGCAGCTGATTTTCTACCAGCAACGGAACTACCCACAGCACATACGGTGAGCGGGCGGCGGCAATATGACGCTGGGTTTCCTGGTGGATAATGGGGTGGAGCAGGGCATTAAGCCAGACCTTTTCCGCAGAATCGGAAAAAATGCATTCGCGAAGCTGTCGGCGATTTAGCGTGCCGTCCGCATTAATGATGGCCGGGCCAAAATGTTCTTCAATGGCCTTTAACGCGGGTGTATTCGGTTCTACCACCTGACGGGCAATGATATCGGCATCAATAATCGCGATACCTAGGCGAGCGAAAGCGTCCGCAACGGTACTTTTGCCACTACCGATGCCGCCGGTTAATGCGACGGTATACCCCATTAAATCAAATCCTGGGAATTATTCATTATTAAAATCAGTTGGTTGAAATTCAAACGTATGCCAGCCAATGTTTAGCTCTCTTTACCGGCTTTTTACCAGGTAAATTTATAGGATTGTAGCGTAAAAAAAGAGAATTTCGCAGTCTTGCGGAGCAGGTATTAGTGCGTATGATAACGTCACTGGAGTTGTGCTTTTAACATATTTGCCTCTAACCCCAGGAATCCGCACATGCGTATCGAAGAAGATCTGAAGTTAGGTTTCAAAGACGTTCTTATCCGCCCTAAACGCTCTACACTGAAAAGTCGCTCAGACGTTGAACTCGAACGTCAATTCACCTTTAAACATTCCGGTCAGACCTGGTCTGGCGTGCCGATCATCGCTGCCAATATGGACACCGTGGGAACCTTCGAGATGGCAACCGCGCTGGCACAGTTCGACATCCTCACGGCAGTTCACAAACACTACAGCCTGAAGAGTGGAACGCTTTGTGGCATCCGCTTCTGCTGAGGTCGTGAAGCATGTGATGGTCTCTACCGGAACCTCAGATGCCGATTTCGAAAAGACCAAACAAATCCTCAAGAGTAACCCCGCGCTGAACTTCGTCTGTATTGATGTAGCGAATGGTTATTCCGAACACTTCGTGCAGTTCGTGAGCAAGGCGCGTGAAGCCTGGCCGAACAAAACCATCATTGCGGGTAACGTAGTGACCGGCGAGATGTGTGAGGAGCTGATCCTCTCTGGCGCAGATATCGTCAAAGTGGGCATTGGCCCGGGTTCCGTGTGCACCACGCGTGTCAAAACCGGTGTCGGTTATCCGCAGCTTTCTGCGGTTATTGAATGTGCCGATGCTGCGCACGGCCTGGGCGGCCAGATCATCAGTGACGGCGGTTGTACTACCCCGGGTGATGTCGCGAAAGCTTTCGGCGGCGGCGCAGACTTCGTGATGCTTGGCGGTATGCTGGCAGGTCACGAAGAGAGTGGCGGTACCGTGGTGGAAGAGAACGGTGAGAAATTTATGCTGTTCTACGGTATGAGCTCTGAATCGGCGATGACCCGTCACGTGGGTGGCGTTGCAAAATACCGTGCGGCAGAAGGCAAAACCGTGAAGCTGCCGCTGCGCGGCCCGGTTGAGAATACCGCGCGTGATATTCTTGGTGGCCTGCGTTCGGCCTGCACCTATGTGGGGGCATCCCGCCTGAAAGAGTTGACGAAACGCACGACCTTTATCCGCGTTCAGGAACAGGAAAACCGCGTTTTCAATAGCCTGTAATCGCGTAAGCTGGCGCACATCCGTGTGCCAGCGTTATCCCGCACTCATCGCATCCCCGAGATGGAAGATAGGCAGATACATTGCCACCACCAGCGTGCCGATAATCACACCCGTCACGATCAGCAGCACAGGCTCCAGCACTGCAGCCAGGTTATCTGCTGACTGAAAGGTTTGCTCCGTGTGGTAACGCGCCAGGTTTACCAGCATGATATCGAGCGCACCTGACGTTTCGCCGGTTCGCAATAGCTGAATACACAGCGGAGTAAAAACCGCCGCCTTTTGAAAGGATGCCCAAAGGGATAACCCTTTTCAATGTCTTCCCGGATGGCGCGGAGTATCCCCTGCCAGTACCTGCTCTCAACCGTCTCTTCTGCACTCTCCAGACCCTTTAAAAAAGCGATGCCCGCCTGCTGCGTGAGCGACAGTACGGTAAAAATTTGCCCCAGCTTTTGTCCTTTAGCCAGCGCGCCCATGACGGGGATATGCAGCAGTACGTGTTGCCAGCGCGGATCCTGCCGCAAACCCCAGGCGATGATCATGGGAAGGAGTAGCCCCGCGAACAGCGCGAGGGCATAGGACTGTATAAACGTTGCCATTCCCATGACTATCTGTGTCAGCATCGGGAGTGGGGTATTAAACGTTTTGTAGATGGCAGCGAACTCGGGCAAGACCAGAGTGACCATGGCCAGCACCACGAGTACCGCCAGAGCCAGGATTACCATCGGGTAACGCAGTGCCTTTTTCACTTTCGCACTGAGTTGCTGCTGTGATTTTTGTTGCTGGGCAAGCTCACGGCAGCACGTCTCCAGCTTCCCGGTTAGCTCGCCGGTCTTCACCATCGACACATACAGTGGCTAAATACCGCGGGCCAGCGCTTCAGCGCCTCAGAAAAAGGGCATCCTTCACTCAGCTCATCGGCAAGGCTTTGCAGGAGTGCCTGCCAGGGCGTTATCGGATGCTGGTCCGCCAGCATCTGCAGGCTGTCAGACAGTGTCAGGCCCGCCTGCAAAAGCGTGGCGAGCTGGTGAAATACCTCGTAGCGGTGATATGGTCGCCAGCGATACCTCTGCGTGCAGCGGGTGATTGTCAGAGGATGTAGCGCTTTGCGCATCAGCCTGTCGAAAGCCGCATTCCGGTCAGTTGCCCACAGAGCCCCGCTTCGGGGCTCCCCTTCAACGGATAGCGCACGCCAGCGCCAGAGGTGATTAGCAGCCATCGGGCATTCCCAGGATACGCAGCAACTCTTCGAGCGTGGTCAGTCCCTGTTCAACAGCCATACAGCCATGTTCGAAAAGGGATGTCATTCCTGCCTGACGGGCGCTGGCCTCAATCACCTCTGACCCCGCTCCGCTGGCAATGGCCTGCCGGAGTGTCTGGTCAATGACGAGCACTTCAAAAATGGCGACGCGACCATAAAAACCGTGATAACAGCGCTCACAGCCGGTGGGTTGCCAGCGCGGTAGCGGCCGGGGCCAAACGGAGCGAGGCAGTTCTGCCGCTTGTCGGTTTCATGGCGGCAATGGGGCATAAACGGCGCACCAGTCGCTGGGCGATGACCAGCGAGAGGGCGGAAGAGATCATCCATCGCGCCACCCCCATCTGCTGCAGGCGGATCAGGGTTTCCGCCGTCGAGTTGGTGTGTAGCGTCGACAACACCAGATGCCCGGTTTGTGCGGCATTAATGGCAATCTCTGCCGTTTCGCCATCACGAATTTCGCCGACCATAATGATGTCAGGATCCTGACGTAGCAGCGCTCTCAGCACCGTCTGGAAGGTGAGGCCCGCACGCGGTTTATCTGCGTCTGGTTTAATCCTGCAAGCGGGATCTCTATCGGGTCTTCCACGCTGCAGATGTTCACATCCGGCGTGTTTCGAGCCTGCAGCGCGCTATACAGCGTCACGGTTTTACCGCTGCCGGTGGGGCCGGTAACCAGAATCAGCCCCTGCGGCTGGTGGAGCACTTCGCTAAAGCCGGCCAGCTGTTTAGCATTCATCCCCAACGTTTCTGGCTCAAGAGATTGCTGAACCTGATGCAGCAGGCGCAGTACAATTTTTTCACCCCCGCTGCAGGGAAGCGTGGCGATGCGAAATGAGACCGGCTCGTTTGCCAGCTCAATCGTAAACTGACCGTCCTGCGGTAAGCGGCGCTCCGCAATATCGAGGTTACCCAGACTTTTAACCGGGCGCTGAGCATGGTCGCCAGCGCGGCTGACAGTGGGGCTGCGGGCAAAGCACGCCGTCGATGCGCAGGCGAATCTGGCAAGTCTGCTCCATCGGTTCAATATGAATATCAGAAGCGCGTTGGTTTATCGCCTGCTGCAGCGTGTGGTTAAGAATATCCACCGCTGAGTGTGTCGGCGTAACGACGGCAGATGCGTTTGTGTGGTTAACTGCCGGTGTTTTTCCATGCGCTCGGTGCTCCAGCACTCGATATCAATCCGTTTCTGGGTAGCGAAACGCAGGGCTTCCATCAGTTCAGGGCCGGGGTTTCCCACGACGGCAATGCTAATCATGTCGCTATCGCTGCTCAGCAGAAGGGCATGGTGACGCAGACAAAGTGCGACAAGCTGATCGGTATTCATCATCCGCTCCTCAGTGGGTGTCGAAGCGGAAAACGTCTTCACAGGCCTGCTTGAGCGCGCTGTCGGTACCGATGTTGCAGTCACGCGTCCACCCCGTCATGCCGTTGCCATTATTCCATTGTGGCGTCATGACCACCTCCAGCCCGTTAAGGCTCTCCTGGCCGGTTAAGGTCACGACGCCTTTCGCCACGTTCATGCCTGAAACGTAGCGGGTAGTGGTGGGGGACGGGATGCCATTACTGCCTCCGTCACAGCTCTCCACGCCGCCGTGATCCAGGGCGCAAAGCTCAATGGCGGTGCGGTAGGGAATGAAGGTTTGCAGCATATCGGTCAACGCTGCTTTTCGCAGGTAGTTCTGGTACGCGGGAACGCCGATGGCGCTCAGAATGGCAATAATGCCGATCACCACCATCAGCTCAATGAGTGTGAATCCTTGTTGTCTGTCCATGTCTGCTCCTTACGTTAAGTAGGGCTACTCTGGCAGTGAGACAGCGCAGAAACGAGGGGCAAAAAAAGGAACGTGAAGGGGCTTTCAGGGAATTCGTGGCGTGTTGCAGGGTAGGGCAATGCTTTTGCGAGCGGGAGTGAATTTCCCCTCTCCGCAACGAGAGGGGAGAGTCATTATTTGAAACGCATCGAGAGGTCGAGGGCGCGAACGTGCTTGGTCAGCGCCCCAACGGAGATGAAATCAACGCCGGTCTCGGCGAATTCACGGATCGTATCAAACGTCACGTTGCCGGATACTTCAAGCTGGGCTTTGCCGTTGGTCAGTTTTACCGCCTCGCGCATCTGCCCGGTTTCGAAGTTATCAAGCATGATGATATCGGCGCCGGCCTTGATAGCCTGCTCCAGCTCCTCCAGGTTTTCGACTTCCACTTCGACGGGCACATCCGGATGCAGCCAGAAGGCTTTTTCGACCGCCTGACGCACGGATCCTGAGGCAATGATATGGTTCTCTTTAATCAGGAACGCGTCAGACAACCCCAAACGATGGTTTGCACCGCCGCCACAGAGCACCGCGTATTTCAACGCAGTGCGCAGACCCGGTAGCGTTTTGCGGGTATCCAGCAACTGCGTGCGGTACCCGCCAGCAGGTCAACGTAGCGACGCACTTCGCTTGCCACACCGGACAACGTCTGCACGAAGTTCAGCGCGGTTCGTTCGCCGGTCAGCAGTACGCGGGAAGGTCCATCAAGTTCGAACAGCGGCTGATTTGCCGTAATCGCATCACCGTCGTCGACATGCCAGGTGATCTGCACCTCATCGCCTGCCAGTTGGGTAAAGACCTCTTCAACCCAACGCTTACCGCAAAAAATACCCTCTTCGCGCGTAATAATGACCGCATGTGAGCGAGTCTCTTTTGGCAATAATTGTGCGGTAATATCCCTGTCGGCGCTGACGTCACCGCCAGATCTTCTTTCAGGGCATGGGCAACGCTTGCCGGAATATCCATACTAATACGTTCCAGAAGCGCTTCACGTCGGTTGTCGGGGTTGTAACGGCGAGGCGGCATGATAAAACTCCAAATTGGTAACGAATCATAATATTGAAACATGCTACTCTGAACCGAGTAACAGCACCATACATAAGGAGTTCCAGCATGTTGTTAGAAAACGGATGCTGGTGGATGCGCGGCATGTGCCCTCGCCGCACCACGACTGCCGCCCGGAGGATGAAAGCCCACACTGCTGGTTGTTCATAATATCAGTCTCCCGCCGGGTGAGTTTGGCGGCCCGTGGATCGACGCGTTATTCACGGGGACCCTGGATCCTGATGCCCATCCTTTCTTTGCTGAGATTGCGCATCTGCGCGTGTCGGCTCACTGTCTGATCCGTCGCGACGGCGAAGTGGTTCAGTACGTCCCTTTTGATAAGCGCGCCTGGCATGCCGGCGTGTCGATGTACCAGGGACGCGAACGCTGCAATGATTTTTCCATCGGGATTGAGCTGGAAGGCACTGACACCACCCCCTACACCGATTCACAGTATCAACAGTTGGTGGCTGTAACCCAAACGCTGATCGGGCTCTATCCCGCGATAGCCGGGAATATTACGGGACACAGCGATATTGCCCCGGCGAGAAAAACCGATCCCGGCCCGGCTTTTGACTGGCCCCGGTTTCGCGCCTTGCTTACCGCGTCGTCAGAATAAGGAGATAACATGACGTTGTTTACCATGCTGCTGGTTATCATCGCTGAACGCCTGTTCAAACTCGGTGAGCACTGGCATCTGGATCACCGGCTGGAGGTGCTTTTCCGCCGGATTAAACATTTTTCCATGCTGCGCACGCTGCTGATGACCGCTGGCGTGATGGTTATAACGTTTTTACTGCTGCGTTCGCTTTACGGCCTCTTTTTCAACGTGCCGCTGCTGGTGGTGTGGATCCTGCTTGGCGTGCTCTGTATTGGCGCGGGCAAGGTGCGTATGCACTACCACGCCTATCTGAAAGCCGCATCCCGTGACGATGCCCATGCGCGGGGCGCCATGGCGAGCGAGCTGACGATGATCCACGCGTGCCGCCGGATTGCGATGAGCGTGAATTTTGCGCGAACTGCAAAATGCGCTGCTGTGGATCAACTTCCGTTACTACCTGGCACCGCTGTTCTGGTTTGTGGTGGGTGGTCCGTGGGGACCGGTACTGCTGATGGGCTATGCGTTTCTGCGCGCCTGGCAGACCTGGCTTGCCCGTTACCTTACCCCGCATGAACGTTTATTGTCGGGTATCGATGCCATTCTGCATGTGCTGGACTGGCTCCCGGTACGTCTGGTGGGCGTCGTTTATGCGTTAATTGGCCACGGTGAAAAAGCGCTGCCGGCATGGTTTGCTTCGCTTGCCGACCGTCACACGTCTCAGTATCAGGTGTTAACACGTCTGGCGCAGTTCTCGCTGGCGCGTGAGCCGCATACCGACAAGATTGAAACGCCGAAAGCGGCTGTCTCCATGGCGAAGAAAACGTCGTTTGTGGTGGTCGTGGTCGTGGCGTTGCTGACCATTTACGGCACGCTGGTCTAAGCCAGCGCGCCGTACCGGTCAGAGCGTATCAGCAGGCGGGATGCCAAAGTCAGGCATCCCGTTTTCGTCCCAGCGCACGTGTTTCAGACGCGTGTGACGATTCGGGTCATAGAGCGGGTCGCCTTCAATCTCGGTGTAGTTTCGCGCGTGGTAGACCAGCACGTCCTCTCCCTCCGGCGTTTGTGTGAAGCTGTTATGCCCGGGCCCAAACTGACGATTCTCGACGCTGGTTCGGAAAACCGGACGCGACGCTTTATGCCAGTTCGCCGGATTTTGCGGATCGGCGTTCATGTCTATCCACAGTAACCCCATGCAATAGTTCTCATCCGTAGCGCTGGCGGAGTAGCTGATAAACAGCTTATCTTCGTGAAACAGCACTGCCGGACCTTCGTTGACCCAAATCCGCGGCATTCCCAGTCATACTCCGGTTTACTGAGCATCACCGGCTCGCCTTTGAGCGTCCACGGATTCGCCATTTCGCACAGATAGAGGTTGGAGTTTCCGGAGATATCCGGGGCTTTTTGTGCCCACAAATACCAGCGTTTTCCCTGATGGACGAACGTGGTGGCGTCCAGTGCGAAGGTGTCGAACGGGGTGGTAATCTGGCCTTTCTCGATCCATGTCCCGGTGAGGGGATCGTGGTCCGCACACTCCAGCGCAAACATACGGTGCTGGAACATCCCGAGCTGTCCAGCGCCTGGGTATGGGTGGCTGCAAAATAGATATACCACTTACCGTCAATGTGGTGCAGTTCCGGTGCCCAGATCAGCTGGCTCATCGGCCCGGTCTCCGGTTTACGCCAGACCACGACCTCTTCGGCATCGCGTAGTCCTTCCAGCGAGTCGGCGCGACGGATCTCGAGCCTGTCGTACTGCGGCACGGAGGCGATAAAGTAGTACAGCCCCTCGTGGTGCAGAATATAGGGGTCGGCACGTTGTTCAATAAACGGGTTTGGCCAGGTGTGCATTCGGCTTTCCTTATTTCGTCTCAGCGGCTTTGAGTTCCTGATAATTATTCAGCTCGCGATAATTGTTGCGACGCTTCTCGAGGTCTTCCTGGATCTGCTTCATCGTTTCGCGGTCAACCTTCAGCAGACGTACCACGCCTGCGGTAATGAGATACCCGACGCCGGAATCACGGTAAACAGCAATACAATACCGTTGATGGCATCCGGACTTTGCGCTTTCGCCCCCGCGTCATAACCGTACCAGGAGAGCAGGAAACCAACCATCGCACCGGCAATCGCCAGCCCCAGTTTGAGGAAGAAGATGTTACCGGAGAAGCTGATTCCGGTGATGCGCTTACCGGTTTTCCACTCACCGTAGTCATCGACGTCGGCCATCAGCGACCAGTGCAGCGGAGATGGGATCTGGTGCAGGATGTTCAGCAGGAAGTAGAGCACCACAATGGTGACCGTGGCTTTCGGATCGAAGAAATAGAAGGCGCAGGAGAAAATAGCCAGCACGATGTTGGTCCAGAAGAACACTTTCAGCTTACACCAGCGGTCGGTGAGGACTTTCGCCAGCATACTGCCGAGCATCATGCCAACCACGCCCAGGCTGATAAACAGCGTGGCGAAATGGGTACTCTGGCCCATAACCCAGGTCACGTAGTACATCGTGGCCGCCATGCGGATAAAGCCAGGGCACACGTTGCACAGGGTCAGCAGCAGAATGCGCACCCACTGGTCGTTCTTCCACACGTCTTTCAGGTCGTTTTTCAGCTCGTCATGAGTCTGTACCGCCGGGCGTACACGCTCGCGAACGGTATAGAAGCAGAACAGGAACATACCGGTACCAATCAGCGCCAGCACGGTCATTGCCATCTGGTAGCCTTTGGCTTTGTTGTCACCACCAAACCAGTCGGCCATCGGTAACAGCGTCAGCGACAGCAGCAGCGTGGCGATACCTACCAGCACAAAGCGATAGGACTGGCAGGCAACACGTTCCTGCGGATCGTTGGTAATCACGCCGCCTAACGAGCAGTAAGGAATGTTGATTGCCGTATAGGTTAAAGAGAGCAGGAAATAGGTGACGAAGGCATAGATAACTTTGCTGTTGTAGCTCCACTCTGGCGTGGTGAACATCAGGATGCTGAACAGCGCATAGGGAAAGGCAATCCACAGCAGCCATGGACGAAACCGGCCATATTTACTGCGGGTACGGTCGGCGATGGCCCCCATAATCGGATCCGTTACGGCATCAATTACGCGGACAGACAGCAGCAGTACGCCGAACCAGTGCAGGTGCCAGGCCAAAAATATCGGTATAAAAATAATTAACAAACAACATGATGGCGCCAAAGATGATGTTGCAACCTGCATCGCCCATCCCATAGCCGATCTTTTCTTTTACTGACAGTTTAGCGTTATCCATAGACTGCTCTCCGGGTTACGGTATGGAGAGAATTATTTGCTGGCAAACGAATATATGCGTTGCAGTATCAGGGCGGTGATATGGATAAATGCGCTGTTGGCGTGAAACTGTGAGGGAGGTAACAACACGCGGTACCTGCAAAACGCAGATACCGCGGGGGAGACTTAGTGAGCTTTCAGGGCGTTGCGGCTTTTCTGGCTAATAGATAGCCGATACCAAGAACGGCAACCCAGACTGGGATCAGGTACACCGAGATTGCCATACCCGGGGTCAGCAGCATGATGACCAGCACTCCCGCCATAAACAGCAGGCAGATCCAGTTGCCCAGCGGATAGAGCAGGCAGGGAAGCGAGTCTTCACGCCCTGCTGATGCTTGGCACGGCGGAACTTGATGTGTGCCAGGCTGATCATCGCCCAGTTGATAACCAGGGCAGAGACCACCAGCGCCATCAGCAGGCCAAACGCCGATTCCGGTGCCAGATAGTTAATCAGGACACACAGCGCCGTTACGATCGCCGAAACGATGATGGTGTTCACCGGAACGCCACGCTTATCGACGTTGAGCAGCATCTTCGGCGCGTTACCCTGCTGGGCCAGGCCGAACAGCATACGGCTGTTGCAGTATACGCAGCTGTTATAGACCGACAGCGCCGCCGTCAGCACCACGATGTTGAGCGCATTCGCCACGACGGTATCGCCCAGCTCGTGGAAAATCAGGACAAACGGGCTGGTGTCTGCAGTAACGCGCGTCCACGGCAGCAGAGAGAGCAGAACGGCCAGTGAGCCACATAGAAAATCAGAATACGGTAGATAACCTGGTTGGTCGCTTTCGGGATGCTCTGTTCCGGGTTGTCGGCTTCAGCTGCGGTGATGCCGACCAGCTCCAGACCGCCGAAGGAGAACATAATGATTGCCATCATCATCACGAGGCCCGTCATGCCGTGAGGCAAGGAAGCCGCCCTGTTCCCAGAGGTTGCGTACCGTGGCCTGCGGGCCACCGTTGCCGCTAAACAGCAGCCAGCCGCCAAAGATGATCATCGCAACGACAGCGACCACTTTGATGATGCAAACCAGAACTCCATCTCACCGAAGACTTTAACGTTGGTGAGGTTGATGGCGTTAATAATGACGAAGAAGGCCGCAGCAGAAGCCCAGGTGGGGATCTCCGGGTACCAGAACTGAATGTATTTCCCGACGGCGGTCAGTTCAGCCATGGCAACCAGAACGTACAACACCCAGTAGTTCCAGCCTGACGCGAAACCGGCGAAACTGCCCCAGTACTTATAGGCAAAGTGGCTGAAAGAGCCCGCAACCGGCTCTTCAACGACCATTTCACCTAACTGGCGCATAATCAGAAAAGCGATAAAACCGGCAATGGCGTAACCCAAAATAATGCCGGGACCGGCAGACTGGATAACGGATGCACTTCCCAGAAACAGTCCAGTGCCAATAGCACCGCCCAGTGCGATTAGCTGTATATGGCGGTTCTTCAGACCGCGCTTTAGCTGATCGCCGTGCTGTTGAGCTTCCATTTGAAACCTCGTGTGTGGTTGTTATGTTCACGCGACGCGTGTGTAATTATGAATATCCGTTTTCTGTATTTATTTCTTTACAGTCAATGAGGCCGAAAAAAGCGGAGATGTCTTCCGTAAGCGCCAGAATAGTGGTAAGCGCCAGCGATTGCACCTGCTTTATGACGGGGCGATGACGAGTTGAATAAAAAGAAAGCATTTGTAAATCACCCCGCTAACCCTTCATACCCCAACCTATAGAATAGAAATGCTCCGTAAGTGGGCAAAATTTCATATTTTGCGTTGTTGAATCGCTTCAGATTGCAAAAACCCTCGTTTCATTAAGGTTAAAACTCCCACTAAGGGAGTAACTAACTCATTTGTGCGAAGTTACATTTCTGAAACGTTATTTCTGTAAGGTTGTTAAAATGTGCAGGGTTTACTGATTTCAATCAAAACCAATATGGACAGAAGGTGAATACTTTGTTACTTTAGCGATACGAACTTGAAATTGGTAAGACCAATTGACTCCGGGCAAAAAGGCGTAAGACAGGGAATATGGCCTACAGCAAAATTCGCCAACCAAAACTATCTGATGTGATTGAGCAGCAGCTGGAGTTTTTAATCCTCGAAGGGACACTGCGCCCGGGTGAGAAACTTCCGCCAGAACGCGAGCTGGCAAAACAGTTCGACGTTTCACGTCCCTCTCTGCGTGAGGCGATTCAACGTCTCGAAGCAAAGGGCTTGCTGCTTCGTCGCCAGGGCGGCGGAACCTTTGTGCAAAACAGCCTGTGGCAGAGCTTCAGCGATCCGCTGGTAGAACTTCTCTCTGACCACCCAGAATCCCAGTTTGATCTGCTTGAGACCCGTCACGCGCTAGAAGGTATCGCGGCCTATTACGCCGCACTTCGTAGCACTGATGAAGATCGCGTGCGTATCCGCGAACTTCATCAGGCCATTGAACGGGCACAGCAATCCGGCGATTTAGACGCCGAGTCCAATGCCGTTGTCCAGTATCAAATCGCCGTCACCGAAGCTGCACACAATGTTGTGCTCCTCCATCTGCTACGCTGCATGGAGCCGATGCTGGCCCAGAACGTTCGTCAGAATTTTGAATTGTTGTATGCCCGTCGGGACATGCTCCCATTGGTAAGCAACCATCGCACCCGAGTATTCGAGCGATAATGGCCGGGGAACCGGAGCAGGCGCGCGAAGCGTCGCACCGACATCTGGCTTTCATTGAGGAAATCTTGCTGGACCGCAGCCGTGAACAATCGCGTCGCGAACGTTCATTACGCCGCATACAGCAACGAAAGGATTAAGCGCCAGGGTTTTTTAGAGCGCGGCAACTAAACGCAGAACCTGTCTTATTGTGTTCTTGCCCAAGAGCACAATGGGACAGGTTCCAGACAAATCAACGTATTAGATAGATAAGGAATACCCCCATGTCAGAACGTCTCCAAAATGACGTGGATCCGATCGAAACTCGCGACTGGCTACAGGCGATCGAATCGGTCATCCGTGAAGAAGGTGTTGAGCGTGCTCAGTATCTGATTGATCAGCTGCTTTCTGAAGCCCGCAAAGGCGGTGTGAAGGTTGCTTCAGGTGCAGGGCTAGCAACTACGTAAACACGATTGCCGTTGAAGACGAACCGGAATACCCGGGCAATCTGGATCTGGAACGCCGTATCCGTTCTGCAATCCGCTGGAACGCCATCATGACCGTTCTGCGCGCGTCCAAGAAAGACCTGGAGCTGGGTGGCCACATGGCGTCCTTCCAGTCTTCTGCGACCGTTTACGAAGTGTGTTTCAACCACTTCTTCCGTGCAGCTAACGAGAAAGACGGCGGCGATCTGGTGTACTTCCAGGGCCACATCTCTCCGGGCATCTATGCACGTGCATTCCTGGAAGGTCGTCTGACTGAAGAGCAGATGAACAACTTCCGTCAGGAAGTTCACGGTAAAGGTCTGTCTTCTTACCCACACCCTAAACTGATGCCAGAATTCTGGCAGTTCCCGACAGTATCCATGGGTCTGGGCCCAATCGGTGCTATCTATCAGGCTAAATTCCTGAAATATCTGGAACACCGTGGTCTGAAAGACACCTCTGAACAGACCGTCTACGCCTTCCTGGGCGATGGCGAGATGGATGAGCCAGAATCGAAAGGCGCAATCACCATTGCGACCCGTGAGAAACTGGACAACCTGTGCTTCATCATCAACTGTAACCTGCAGCGTCTGGATGGTCCGGTAACCGGTAACGGCAAGATCATCAACGAACTGGAAGGCATCTTCGCAGGTGCTGGCTGGAACGTGATCAAAGTGATGTGGGGTTCCCGTTGGGACGAACTGCTGCGTAAAGACACCAGCGGTAAACTGATCCAGCTGATGAACGAAACCGTTGACGGTGACTACCAGACCTTCAAATCCAAAGACGGTGCCTACGTTCGTGAGCACTTCTTCGGTAAATATCCTGAAACCGCAGCACTGGTTGCAGACTGGACTGACGAACAGATCTGGCTCTGAACCGTGGCGGCCACGATCCGAAGAAAATTTACGCTGCACTGAAAAAAGCGCGTGAAACCAAAGGTAAAGCGACTGTAATCCTGGCCCATACCATCAAAGGTTACGGCATGGGTGATACCGCAGAAGGTAAAAACATCGCTCACCAGGTTAAGAAAATGAACATGGACGGCGTGCGTTATATCCGCGACCGTTTCAACGTTCCAGTGACCGATGAGCAGGTAGAAAACCTGTCTTACATCACCTTCCCTGAAGGTTCTGAAGAGCATAAGTACCTGCACGAACGTCGTCAGGCGCTGAAAGGCTACCTGCCAGCTCGTCAGCCTAACTTCACCGAGAAGCTGGAACTGCCAGCGCTGGAAGATTTCTCTCAGCTGCTGGAAGAGCAGAACAAAGAGATCTCTACCACTATCGCTTTCGTTCGTGCCCTGAACGTGATGCTGAAGAACAAGTCGATCAAAGATCGTCTGGTTCCAATCATTGCCGATGAAGCGCGTACTTTCGGTATGGAAGGTCTGTTCCGTCAGATCGGTATTTACAGCCCGAACGGCCAGCAGTACACCCCGCAGGACCGTGAGCAGGTTGCTTACTACAAAGAAGACGAGAAAGGTCAGATCCTGCAGGAAGGTATCAACGAGCTGGGCGCAGGCGCATCCTGGCTGGCTGCTGCGACCTCTTACAGCACCAACAACCTGCCGATGATCCCGTTCTACATTTACTACTCCATGTTCGGGTTCCAGCGTATCGGTGACCTGTGCTGGCAGGCAGGCGACCAGCAGGCTCGCGGCTTCCTGATCGGTGGTACTTCTGGTCGTACGACCCTGAACGGTGAAGGTCTGCAGCACGAAGATGGTCACAGCCATATTCAGTCTCTGACTATCCCTAACTGTATCTCTTACGACCCGTCTTACGCGTACGAAGTGGCAGTCATCATGCATGACGGTCTGCATCGCATGTACGGTGAAGCGCAAGAGAACATTTACTACTACATCACCACGTTGAACGAAAACTACCACATGCCGGCCATGCCAGCAGGTGCCGAGGAAGGTATCCGTAAAGGTATCTACAAACTCGAAACCGTTGCAGGTAGCAAAGGTAAAGTTCAGCTGCTGGGCTCCGGTTCTATCCTGCGTCACGTACGTGAAGCGGCACAGATCCTGGCGAACGACTACGGCGTTGGCTCTGACGTGTACAGCGTAACGTCCTTCACTGAACTGGCGCGTGATGGCCAGGATTGTGAGCGCTGGAACATGCTGCACCCAATGGAAACGCCACGCGTTCCATACATCGCTCAGGTGATGAACGACGCGCCTGCGGTTGCGTCTACTGACTATATGAAACTGTTCGCTGAGCAGGTTCGTACTTACGTACCGGCTGATGACTACCGCGTACTGGGTACTGACGGCTTCGGTCGTTCTGACAGCCGCGAAAACCTGCGTCACCACTTCGAAGTGGATGCATCTTACGTGGTTGTAGCAGCACTGGGCGAACTGGCTAAACGTGGCGAAATCGATAAGAAAGTGGTTGCGGACGCAATCACCAAATTCAACATCGATGCAGATAAAGTTAACCCGCGTCTGGCGTAAGAGGTAAAAGAAGAATGGCTATCGAAATCAAAGTACCGGACATCGGGGCTGATGAAGTTGAAATCACCGAGATCCTGGTCAAAGTGGGCGACAAAGTTGAAGCTGAACAGTCGCTGATCACTGTAGAAGGCGATAAAGCCTCTATGGAAGTTCCGTCTCCTCAGGCTGGCATCGTTAAAGAGATCAAAGTCTCTGTTGGCGATAAAACCGAGACTGGCAAACTGATCATGATTTTCGATTCCGCCGACGGTGCAGCAGCTGCTGCACCTGCGCAGGAAGAGAAGAAAGAAGCTGCTCCTGCGGCGGCTGCACCAGCAGCTGCTGCGGCAAAAGAAGTCAACGTGCCTGACATCGGCGGTGACGAAGTAGAAGTCACTGAAATCCTGGTGAAAGTGGGCGATACCGTTACGGCTGAGCAGTCCTGATCACCGTAGAAGGCGACAAAGCTCTATGGAAGTGCCGGCGCCATTCGCGGGTACGGTTAAAGAGATCAAGATCAACACCGGTGACAAAGTTTCTACCGGCTCTCTGATCATGATCTTCGAAGTGGCAGGTGCTGCACCTGCTGCCGCGCCTGCTCAGGCTGCTGCGCCAGCGCCGGCCGCTGCACCTGCTGCTGGCGGTGCGAAAGATGTCAACGTACCTGACATCGGTGGTGACGAAGTTGAAGTCACCGAAGTGATGGTAAAAGTGGGCGACAAAGTTGCTGCTGAACAGTCACTGATCACCGTTGAAGGCGACAAAGCGTCTATGGAAGTACCCGCGCCATTCGCGGGTACCGTTAAAGAGATCAAAATCAGCACCGGCGACAAAGTGTCTACGGGCTCTCTGATCATGGTCTTCGAAGTGGAAGGCGCTGCGCCAGCTGCTGCTCCGGCTGCCGCTGCTGCACCAGCACCTGCCGCTGCACCGGCTCAGGCGGCTAAACCTGCTGCTGCCCCTGCTGCAAAAGCAGAAGGTAAATCTGAGTTCGCTGAGAACGACGCTTACGTTCACGCTACGCCACTGATTCGTCGCCTGGCGCGCGAATTCGGTGTAAACCTGGCGAAAGTGAAAGGGACTGGCCGTAAAGGTCGTATCCTGCGCGAAGACGTTCAGGCCTATGTGAAAGACGCGGTGAAACGCGCTGAAGCTGCCCCTGCTGCTGCCGCTGGCGGCGGTATCCCGGGCATGCTGCCATGGCCGAAAGTGGACTTCAGCAAGTTCGGTGAAATCGAAGAAGTGGAACTGGGTCGTATCCAGAAAATCTCGGGTGCCAACCTGAGCCGTAACTGGGTGATGATCCCGCACGTTACGCACTTCGACAAAACGGATATCACCGATCTGGAAGCGTTCCGTAAACAGCAGAATGCCGAAGCTGAGAAGCGTAAACTGGACGTGAAATTCACCCCAGTCGTCTTCATCATGAAAGCCGTTGCTGCGGCGCTTGAGCAGATGCCACGCTTCAACAGCTCCCTGTCCGAAGATGGCCAGAAGCTGACGCTGAAGAAATACATCAACATCGGTGTTGCGGTTGATACGCCAAATGGTCTGGTTGTTCCGTCTTTAAAGACGTGAACAAGAAGAGCATCACTGAGCTGTCCCGTGAACTGACCACCATCTCCAAAAAAGCGCGTGATGGTAAGCTGACTGCCGGCGAAATGCAGGGCGGCTGCTTCACTATCTCCAGCATCGGCGGCCTGGGAACTACCCACTTCGCACCGATTGTTAACGCGCCGGAAGTGGCTATCCTTGGTGTGTCCAAGTCCGCGATGGAACCGGTATGGAATGGCAAAGAGTTCGTGCCGCGTCTGATGATGCCAATCTCTCTGTCCTTCGACCACCGCGTGATCGACGGTGCTGATGGTGCGCGTTTCATCACCATCATCAACAACACCCTGAGCGACATTCGCCGCCTGGTGATGTAATCGAAAAGCCGGCCAGTCGGCCGGCTTTTTTCTGTTAATCTCATGTGGTCTGTGAGGTTATTGGCGAAAAGCGACAATTCGTGAGCCGTTTGTTGTTTCAAAATTGTTAACAATTTTGTAAACTGCGGGCGGATAGAACGTCCCGGTGGATGAAGGGCGACAAGTACCTGGACCGCCGGAAATCAATAAGAGGTCATGATGAGTACTGAAATCAAAACTCAGGTCGTGGTACTTGGGGCAGGCCCGGCGGGTTACTCTGCTGCCTTCCGTTGCGCTGATTTAGGTCTGGAAACCGTAATCGTAGAACGCTACAACACCCTCGGTGGTGTTTGCCTGAACGTAGGCTGTATCCCTTCTAAAGCTCTGCTGCACGTTGCGAAAGTTATCGAAGAAGCCAAAGCACTGGCTGAACACGGTATCGTCTTCGGCGAGCCGAAAACCGATATCGACAAGATTCGTACCTGGAAAGAGAAAGTTATCACTCAGCTGACCGGTGGTCTGGCAGGTATGGCCAAAGGCCGTAAAGTGAAAGTGGTCAACGGTCTGGGTAAATTCACCGGCGCGAACACCCTGGAAGTGGAAGGCGAAAACGGCAAAACCGTTATTAACTTCGACAACGCGATCATCGCTGCGGGTTCCCGTCCAATTCAGCTGCCATTCATTCCACATGAAGATCCACGCGTGTGGGATTCCACCGATGCGCTGGAGCTGAAATCCGTACCTAGCGTATGCTGGTTATGGGTGGCGGTATCATCGGTCTGGAAATGGGTACCGTGTACCATGCGCTGGGTTCAGAGATCGACGTGGTTGAAATGTTCGACCAGGTTATCCCGGCTGCCGATAAAGACATCGTTAAAGTCTTCACCAAACGTATCAGCAAGAAATTCAACCTGATGCTGGAAACCAAAGTGACTGCCGTTGAAGCGAAAGAAGACGGTATTTACGTTTCCATGGAAGGCAAAAAAGCCCTGCCGAACCACAGCGTTACGACGCCGTGCTGGTGGCTATCGGCCGTGTGCCGAACGGTAAAAACCTCGACGCGGGCAAAGCAGGCGTGGAAGTGGACGACCGTGGCTTCATCCGCGTTGACAAACAGCTGCGCACCAACGTGCCGCACATCTTTGCTATCGGCGATATCGTCGGTCAGCCAATGCTGGCGCACAAAGGTGTTCACGAAGGTCACGTTGCCGCTGAAGTTATCGCCGGCATGAAACACTACTTCGATCCGAAAGTGATCCCATCTATCGCTTACACCGAGCCAGAAGTGGCATGGGTGGGTCTGACTGAGAAAGAAGCGAAAGAGAAAGGCATCAGCTACGAAACCGCCACCTTCCCGTGGGCTGCTTCTGGCCGTGCTATCGCTTCCGACTGCGCAGACGGTATGACCAAACTGATCTTCGACAAAGAGACTCACCGTGTGATCGGTGGTGCGATTGTCGGTACCAACGGCGGCGAGCTGCTGGGTGAAATCGGTCTGGCTATCGAAATGGGTTGTGACGCTGAAGACATCGCGCTGACTATCCACGCTCACCCGACTCTGCACGAGTCTGTTGGCCTGGCGGCAGAAGTGTTCGAAGGTAGCATCACCGACCTGCCTAACGCGAAAGCGAAGAAGAAATAAGTTTCTTCATGATTGCGAAACGCCTCCTCCGGAGGCGTTTTTTTTTTTGCCTGCGTTATGGGGCGACCGGTTGCCAGGTGTGGTCCAGGTGATAAGCAGGTAACGCCTGCGCTTTCTTCTCTGACTCGCTGCCGAGGTCCGACTGGTACACCTTGTCGGTCTGGTTTATTACAAAGCTCATCACGCCCGTCTGACCGTAGCTGACTGGCCAGGCAACCATGCAAAACCGTTTTTATCCGGCAGGATGCGAAAACGGTAGCCGTGATAGCCAGTGCCGGGTTCTTTCGGGCTGAAGGCCGGACCGAGTGGGCTGGGGGCTTCGCCGGGCGAAGCCGGCCAGTATAAGCCGTCTTTTTTGCCGGCTGAGCTGACAATCTTCTGTGCATATTTCTGGTTCAGCGCAAAATAGCTTTGCTGTGCATCCACATACGCGTGTAGCGCCTCGATGGCGGCGAGCTCGTTGCGGCCAATCTCGCGGGTCAGGATCTCTTCCGCCCCTTCTTTGATATCAATTGCCAGCCAGAGGCGGTTTTGATCACCGGAATCGGTAGCTGCCAGTCGCTGTCACCGACCACAAGATGTGCCTTATTCCCGTCAACGACCGTATTGTGCCGCACTTTCCAGTCGCGCAGGAAGCGATCCACGGCATCAGGATCCACCCCTTCCGGCGGCAGGAAATCACGCCAGTTCTCACCGAGCAGGGTGTTCATCGCGCTTTCATTTTGCTCACTGATGGCGCTGGCCAGCGCATCGGTTGCCTGGTCTGGCGTGCTGAAAGATTGCTGCGCCATTGCGGCGGCCGACAGCATGAATAACGCGATCCCACTGAGTAATTTGCTTTTCATGTCGGCTTCCTTAACGGTGACGGAATTCACGGTGTTCAGCACGCCCGGTAGACGTCTGGCGCGGTTGCTGATGGCGGGCAGCCTGTTGCCGGCTCTGGGCGCCTCGCTGCTGCTGGCTTGCCAGTTGGCGGAACGACTGTCGTTACCGCTGAGCGCATTGGCGCGCGGCTGGCTACTCCGCGCAGGCTGCGAAACCCGTTTCTCTTGCCTTTGGGTGGTGGTCGGGCGGCTGTCTCGCGTCTTAGCGGCTGTCCGCTGTGCCGTTTGCGGTTTGGTGTCGTAGCCCCGGTAGTTGTTGCGCTGGGAAATTTGCTTCAGCTGGGCGGTTGACGCCTGACGCTGTGCATCTTTGGTGCCCGGACGCGCGGTTTGCGGGAAGGTTTTTCCCGTTGATTTCTCCATCTGGCTCAGCGCAGCCTGCCGTTGGCTGTCCCGGTTGACCGGTTTTTGCTGCGTCGCGCTTAGCCCCGTTGCCGTGTTCGTTGAGTGGAAGCGATTGTTGAGCGTGTTAGTGGGATAGGGCACTCCTTCACGATAGGCCGGGTTATGCTGCCAGGTGCGGTTGGCGTCCGTCAGGCGCTGGCCGCTGATTTTATTAAAGTTCTCAACGTTGATATTGATATTGTTATCACCGTTGCGGTTATAGCCGCCGTGGTGATCCCAGTCGTCATCATGGTGGTGATCCCAGTCATCGTCATCATCCCAGTCGATGTTACTGAAAATAGCGTAGGTGGTCGCCACGCCCAGGCTGAACCCTAAGCCTTTGACCAGGCTGTCCGTAAACTGCTCTCCCGGGGAGGGCGGTAAATAGACGGGCGGATAAGCGGTGTTCGGCCAGGTGCCATACACGGTATTCGGGTTGTAGGTGGGAACGTAAACCACCTGCGGGTCGGCGGACTCAATTTTAATGACCGTTGGGGATGACGTCGTGGTGGTGCTTGTTGTCTGGCCGGTGGCCGTTTTCGCCGGGGCCGGTTTTGTCTCGGTGGTGACCGTTTGCTGCGGTGTTGATTGCAATGCACCGGTTTGCTGCGCCAGCAAACGCAGACGTTGCACGGAATCCATCACATCTTTCGGCTGTGCGAGAAACGCGTCGCCCAGCTCTGCACCCAGGGTGGATTTTCGCCCATCAGGGACATCAGCTGAGGAAACGCCACCAGTGATTTCACGCTCGGATCCCAGGGTTGATTCGCCACGGCCTGAATGGCGGCATCGCCCTGCAGTTTAGGGTTGTCTTTTGACCACTGTGCGCCTGGATGACGTTGGCCGGGTAAGTCGAAGCCATCAAAATTTGCGATAGCAGGGCATCCGGGTAGAGCGCGATGGGGGCAACCCACTGATCAATTTGCGCGGCCGTGTAGGCTGGCGCGACGACCGGTGCTGGCTGAGCGGCAGGCGGCGCAGCCGGTTGTTGTGCGACGGGGCAGGAGCCACAGGCAAACAAAGTAAAAGAATCGTCGATCACAACTGTGCAACTTTATGTGGATTCAAAATATTCTTTGGATCAAACACTTTCTTAATTCCATTCATCAGTTCCAGATTCTCTATCGGAAGTGATTTCCTGA
>ENA-OQHY01000087-OQHY01000087.1-human-gut-metagenome-genome-assembly--contig:-NODE-87-length-48797-cov-9.355661_pt1 | contig 48797 bp, 50 predicted proteins | sample MGYA00242570_ERZ504733 | MGnify/ENA primary metagenome ERZ504733 (study PRJEB26092, sample SAMD00036219) | human gut metagenome | host: Homo sapiens | study: EMG produced TPA metagenomics assembly of... | reverse complement strand
AAAAAGAAATCTGAGAAAATCTACTGTTGTTGATGCTACTAATGTTAAGAGCATGAAGAAAGCATTACCATATTTATAAGAAGCATTTATTCATTGAAGATAGACAAACAGGAGGAAATTTAAGAAATGGCAAGAATTAAAGGCGGATTAAACGCAAAGAAAAAACATAATCGTACATTAAAACTGGCAAAAGGCTACAGAGGAGCCCGTTCCAAACAGTATAGAGTTGCTAAACAGTCTGTAATGAGAGCACTTGCTAGCTCCTATGCAGGAAGAAAGCAGAAAAAACGTCAGTTCAGACAGCTCTGGATCGCTCGTATCAACGCAGCAGCAAGAATGAACGGATTATCCTACAGCAAACTGATGCACGGACTGAAAGTTGCAAACATCGACATCAACAGAAAGATGCTTGCTGAACTTGCAGTAAACGATGCAGAAGGATTTACAGCACTTGCTGAGATTGCTAAAAAAGCAATTGCATAATTGTCGGTTTTAGAGAGACATAAGATTTGATAAATTAAATCAGAATTTGAGGTACACATAGAAATTGTTACGGTTTCTGTGTGTACCTTTTTTAATGCATTTTTCGATGAATGGGATAAAATTGCGTGCGCGGTACGGTCAAGTGTCCATGAAAGACGGAAAAATCTTAAATTTCCATAAAGTTTTTCTTGCATGGTCAAATATATGGTGATATAATTCAAAACAGCAACATATTAAAGTGTCAGTGGAAGCCAAAGCCGGCTGGGAACCCAGTTGGCTTTTTGTTACTTTTCAGTTCCTCTACATAATAAATGAACTTGCGGAATTTATAACATCAAAAATGATGTACCAGGTGGAATGAATGGTAACGGAAGCTAATCTTATGAGCCGTAAGAGGGACGAAAGGACTGACAAAATATAAGGAGGATTTTATTATGAAAAACCTGAAAAAAATTATCAGTGTTACTGCGGCAGCAGCAATGGTAATGTCAACAGTTGCACCTGTATCTGTATTTGCAGACGATGCTACATTTAAGATCGGTGGAATCGGACCTGTAACCGGAGCAGCAGCAATCTATGGACAGGCTGTAAAGAATGCAACAGAGCTTGCAATCAATGAAGTAAACGAAGACGGCGGAATCAACGGATATCAGGTAGAGTTCAAATTTGAAGATGATGAAAACGATGCTGAGAAAACCCTGAACGCTTACAACGCATTAAAAGACTGGGGAATGAACGTCCTGGTTGGTACAGTTACTTCCACACCTTGTGTAGCTGTAGCAAATGAAACAGCAGCAGACAATATGTTCCAGCTTACTCCATCCGGATCTGCAACAGAGTGTGTTGCTAATCCGAACGTATTCCGTGTATGCTTCTCTGACCCGAACCAGGGTACTGCAGCAGCTCAGTACATTGGAGAGCATAAACTTGCTACAAAAGTAGCTATTATCTACGATAGCTCTGATGTATATTCATCAGGTATCACACAGAACTTCACAGCAGAAGCAGCTAATCAGGGTATTGAAATCGTATCTTCCGAAGCATTCACTGCTGATAACAATAAAGACTTCTCCGTACAGCTTCAGAAAGCAAAAGACGGTGGTGCTGAATTAGTATTCCTTCCGATTTATTATACAGAAGCTTCCCTGATCCTTGCACAGGCAGACAGCATGGGATTTGAAACTAAATTCTTCGGATGCGACGGTATGGACGGTATCCTTGGTGTAGAAAACTTTGATACATCTCTTGCAGAGGGGCTGATGCTTCTTACACCATTTGCAGCAGATTCTACAGATGAGAAAACCCAGAACTTTGTAAAAGCATACAAAGATGCTTACAAAGACACACCAAACCAGTTCGCAGCAGATGCTTATGATGCAGTATACGCAGTCAAAGCAGCAGCAGAAAAAGAAGATGTAAAAGCAGACATGGATGTTGCAGATATCTGTGCAGCACTTGAAAAAGGCATGACCGAGATCACACTTGAAGGTGTTACAGGTGACGAGATCACATGGACAGAAGACGGTGAGCCGAACAAAGCTCCGAAAGCTGTAGAAATCAAAGATGGTGCTTACGCAGCAATGGAATAATGAAATTGAAATAACTGAAAAGATTTCATAAGAAATAAAATGCGATTGTTCCTGGAGTGGACAATGGTTGCATGCCAACGGGGCTGTCTGAATTATGCAGACAGCCCTGTTGCCTAATACGTTATTACATTAATGCGTTAATGACAGATTTACTTTTGGCAAAATAAACAAGACAGATTTCGCTAAAGGCAAATCTGCCAGTTTTACACACAATAAAATTATTTAAATATAAGAAAGGAAAGACTTCTATGAGTAGTTTTATATCATATCTTATCAGTGGTATCAGCCTCGGAAGTGTATATGCGATCATCGCCCTTGGTTATACCATGGTATACGGAATCGCTAAAATGCTGAACTTCGCTCATGGAGATGTTATCATGGTCGGCTCTTATGTAGTTTATGTCGCAGTCAGCGGCATGGGATTAAATCCGATTTTAGCCATCCTGCTGTCCATTATCATCTGTACACTCATGGGCGTTGTGATCGAAGGCGTTGCGTATCGACCACTGCGTAATGCAGCTTCACCTCTGGCTGTTCTGATCACAGCAATTGGTGTCAGCTACCTGCTTCAGAACGTGGCCTTCTGATCTGGGGAGCAGATACCAAATCATTCAGTAACGTGATCAGTCTTCCATCCCTGAAACTTGCAGGTGGTTCTATCGTGATCACTGGTGTAACCATCGTAACCATTATCGGTGGTATCCTGATCATGGCAGGTCTGATGCTCTTTATCAGCAAGACAAAAACAGGACAGGCAATGCTTGCCGTATCTGAGGATAAAGGCGCTGCCCAGTTAATGGGTATTAACGTAAACAAAACAATCTCCATTACTTTTGCAATCGGTTCCGGACTTGCAGCAATCGCAGGTGTGCTTCTCTGCTCTGCATACCCGTCTTTGACACCATATACAGGTGCTATGCCTGGTATCAAAGCATTCGTTGCAGCTGTATTTGGCGGTATCGGATCTATCCCGGGAGCCTTTATCGGAGGTGTTGTTCTGGGTATCCTGGAGATTTTTGGTAAAGCTTATATCTCTTCACAGATGCTGATGCCATTGTATTCGGTGTTCTGATCGTAGTTCTGGTTGTGAAACCTACCGGTATTCTTGGTAAGAACATTCAGGAGAAAGTGTGAGGTGGCAGACATGGAAAAGAAGAAATTAAACAAAACAACAAAAAGCAATCTCATTACATACGGAATGGTTCTTGCAGCATATCTGATCGTACAGGGAATGATCGCAGGGAATCTGCTTTCCAACCTGATGCAGGGTCTTCTGGTGCCTCTTTGTGTATATATTATCCTGGCTCTTTCCCTGAACCTGACGGTTGGTATTCTGGGTGAGTTAAGTCTTGGACATGCCGGATTTATGTGTATCGGTGCTTTCACCAGTGCAGCATTTACAAAGGCAACTATGGATACATTTACAAATGCAGGACTTCGTTTCTTCGTTGCTCTGATCATCGGAGCTGTATGTGCAGGTATCTTTGGATTCCTGATCGGTATTCCTGTACTTCGTCTGAAAGGTGACTACCTTGCTATCGTAACACTGGCATTTGGTGAGATCATTAAGAATATCATCAATGTGCTTTATGTAGGAATTGACAGCAACGGAATCCATTTTTCCATGAAAGACCAGATGTCTCTTGGAATGGAGCCTGGTGGAAAAATGATCATCAGTGGTGCCATGGGTATCACAGGTACACCGAGACAGTCAACCTTTACTATAGGTGTGATTCTGATCCTGGTTACTTTATTCGTAGTTCTGAACCTGATCAATTCCAGAGACGGACGTGCGATCATGGCAATCCGTGATAACCGTATTGCAGCGGAATCAATTGGTATTGATATCACAAAGTATAAACTGAAAGCATTTGCAATCTCAGCAGCATTAGCCGGTATCGGCGGTGTGCTTTATGCTCATAATCTTGCAACTTTAACAGCACTTCCGAAGAACTTCGGTTATAACATGTCTATCATGTTCCTGGTATTCGTAGTTCTCGGTGGAATTGGAAATATGCGTGGTTCTATTATTGCGGCAGTGATTCTGAACCTTCTTCCTGAGCTTCTGCGTGGACTCAGTGATTACCGTATGCTGTTCTATGCAATCGTGCTGATCGTAATGATGCTGATCAACTGGGCACCTAAGGCAATCGAGATGAGAGAGCGTCTTTTCAGTAAATTTAAGAAAAAGGAGGCATAAGCTATGGCATTGCTGGAAGTAAATCATTTAAATATTTCATTCGGCGGTCTTCATGCAGTGGATGATTTCCATGTCTCCATCGAGAAAGGACAGCTTTATGGTCTGATCGGTCCGAATGGTGCCGGTAAGACTACAATCTTTAACCTTCTTACAGGTGTGTATAAGCCGGACGAGGGAATCATCAATCTGGACGGACAGGATATCACCGGAAAGAGTACCATTGATATCAACAAGGCGGGAATCGCCAGAACATTCCAGAATATCCGTCTGTTCCATCAGATGAGTGTGCTGGACAATGTAAAGGCAGGACTTCACAATCATGATAAATACAGCCTTTTTACAGGTATTGTACATACTCCGAAATACTTTAAGGTTGAGAAAACCATGAATGAGGAAGCAATGAAGCTTCTTAAAGTGTTTGATCTGGACAAAGAGGCAGATATCCTTGCATCCAACCTTCCTTATGGTAAACAGAGAAAGCTGGAGATTGCCAGAGCACTGGCAACAAAGCCGAAGCTTCTTCTTCTGGATGAGCCGGCTGCAGGTATGAACCCCAATGAAACTGAGGAACTGATGGATACCATTCGTTTTGTTCGTGATAACTTTGATATGACCATTCTTCTGATCGAGCATGATATGAAGCTGGTTTCAGGTATCTGTGAGGAGCTGACTGTACTGAACTTCGGTCATGTTCTGAGACAGGGCAAGACTTCAGATGTGCTCCATGATCCGGAAGTTATCAAGGCATATCTTGGAGAATAGGAGGAGAGACAGATGGCATTACTGGAAGTACAGGACATACAGGTTTATTATGGAATGATTCAGGCATTGAAGGGTGTTTCTTTCTCTGTAAATGAAGGTGAAGTTATTGCTCTGATCGGTGCAAACGGTGCAGGTAAAACAACTACTCTGCATACAGTGACAGGGCTTCTCCGGGCAAAATCAGGACATATTATTTATGACGGACAGGATATCACAAAGGTTCCGCCTCACAAGATTGTAACAATGGGTATGGCACATGTTCCGGAAGGAAGACGTGTGTTTGCAAATATGACTGTTCTTCAGAATCTGAAGATGGGTGCTTTTACAAGATCTGATAAAAATGAGATTGATGCGACCATTGAGAAAGTATATAAACGTTTTCCGCGTCTGAAGGAACGTCAGAATCAGACTGCAGGTACCTTAAGTGGTGGTGAGCAGCAGATGCTCGCCATGGGACGTGCGCTGATGAGCCAGCCGAAGATCATTCTGATGGACGAGCCGTCCATGGGCCTTTCACCGATCTTTGTAAATGAGGTCTTTGATATCATTAAAGAGGTAAGTGAGAGTGGAACAACGGTTCTTCTGGTTGAGCAGAATGCGAAGAAGGCTCTTTCTATTGCTGACAGAGCTTATGTCCTTGAGACCGGAAGGATTACACTGGAAGGTAAGGCAAGTGATCTTCTTCATGATGAATCTGTTCAGAAGGCTTATCTTGGAGAATAAACAGGAGGGGTTTTATGGAGAATTTTGTAATTACCATTGCGAGACAGTATGGAAGCGGTGGACGTACCGTCGGTAAGATGCTGGCAGAGAAACTGGGAGTTTCTTTCTATGACAAGCAGATCATTCAGATGGCTTCTGATGAGAGCGGGATTGATGTGAAGCTTTTTGGACAGGTGGAAGAAGGCTCCAGTGTGAAGGCATCTCTGTTTAATAAGACAGGGTTATATAAAGGAGATCTGATTGCACCGGATCAGAAGGGGTTTGTTTCTGATGAGAATATTTTTAATTATCAGGCGAAGATTGCAACGGATCTGGCAGAGAAGGAATCCTGTGTGATCGTTGGGCGTTGTGTGAATTATGTGTTTAAGGACAGACCGAATACTTTGAGAGTGTTTGTTCATGCACCCTGGGAGTTTCGTGTGGAGAAGTCCAGAGAGAAGATCAGCGGCAGTGATGAGGAGATTGAGAAGTTTCTTCGCAGGGATGATAAGAGAAAGCAGGATTATTATCGTAAATTTGCCGGTGGGGACTGGAGTGATGCGACGAATTATGATCTGTGTCTGAATGCAGGAAAGCTTGGATTTGAGAAGTGTGTGGATGCGATTTTGGCGCAGATGAACGTTATGGGAATTAAATGATGAAAAGGGCAGTCTCTCTTTGGAGGCTGCCCTTTTTTGGATTAAGACTGGGATTTGATTTTGTTCTGGTATTCTTTTAGGGTTTTTTCGTAGCCCATTTCTGAGAGTTCGTAGAAGTGTTCTCCCTGGATTTCGGTAGGGAGGTATTGTTGGTGTACGTAGTGGTTTGGGTAGTCGTGGGCGTATTTGTAGCCGATGCCGTGGCCCAGTTTTTCGTGGCCGCCGTAGTGGGCGTCCTGGAGGTGTGGCGGGACTGTGGTTTTTGTGCGTTTGACGGAGTCCATGGCAGCGAAGATGGCGTTGACTGCGGAGTTGCTTTTGGGGGCGCAGGCCATGTAGGTGACTGCCTGGGAGAGGATGATCTGGGACTCGGGCATTCCTACGCGTTCTACTGCCTGGGCTGCGGCGACTGCTACGCAGAGGGCCTGTGGATCGGCGTTTCCGATGTCTTCGGAGGCGAGGATCATGATTCTTCGGGCTATGAATTTGACGTCTTCTCCGGCGTAGAGCATTTTTGCAAGGTAGTAGACTGCTGCGTCAGGGTCTGAGCCACGCATGCTTTTGATGAAGGCGGAGATGATGTCGTAGTGGTTGTCTCCGTTTTTGTCGTAGCGGACGACGCGTTTCTGGATGCACTGAGATGCCACATCCAGGGTGATGTGGATGAGACCGTCTTCGCTACGGGGGGTAGTGAGGATGCCCAGTTCGATGGCATTGAGGGCATTTCTGGCGTCGCCGCCTGCCATGTCTGCAAGGAAGTCGAGGGCGTCTTCATCTATCCGGGCTTTATAGTTTCCCATTCCTTTTGTTTTGTCGTTGACTGCGCGAAGGATGAGTTCTTTGACTTCGGAGATCTCCAGGGATTTCAGTTCGAAGATGATGGAACGGGAGATTAAAGCAGCGTTGACTTCGAAGTATGGATTCTCTGTTGTGGCACCGATGAGGATGATGGTTCCGTCTTCTACGAATGGGAGGAGATAGTCCTGCTGGCCTTTGTTGAAGCGGTGGATCTCGTCTATGAAGAGGATTGTTTTTTTGCCGTACATACCCAGGTTTTGCTGGGCTTCTTTTACAACTGCTTCCATATCTTTTTTGCCTGCTACAGTGGCGTTGATCTGGGTGAATTCTGCACTGGTAGTGTTGGCGATTACTTTTGCCAGGGTGGTCTTGCCGGTTCCGGGAGGGCCGTAGAAGATGACGGAGGTCAGTTTGTCAGCTTTGATAGCCCTGTATAATAAGGTGTTTTTTCCGATGATGTGTTGCTGCCCTACAACTTCATCCAGAGTTGTGGGGCGTAGTCTGGATGCCAGAGGGGATTCCTGGTCCAGTGTTTTTGATTTGGCGTATTCAAATAAATCCATAGTTTTTTTCTCCATAAAGTATGGAAGAGCACTATAAGAGCTCTTCCATTATTTTTCCGTATATTTCCTGGTAATGTGTGGACCATTTTTTGCAGATCGACTGTGCTGCCTCAAGGTTAGGAGCTGCGATGTTCAGGTCGATGAGGGAGTTGCCCTTTTCGATGAGCTGGCATCTTACAGAATAGGTTCCCTGTTTGGTGATGTAATAATCAGCAGGAGTGACGATTCGCTCCTGAGCTTTGAAGCCGGTAGATTTCAGGTATTCTCTGACTTCCTGTTTGATCTCAGGAGAGAGATCTTTCTGGAAAAAGGAGAGAGTCTTTATGCCATCTTCGGTAATCCGGTAATGGGAGACATTGGAACGGGTGTCCATGGTGATCAGTTCTGCTTCTACCAGTCTGAGATTGCCTGCTGGAGATGAAAATAGTTTGTATATTCCCGGTCCAGGATAAATTCCGAAATCTGCGAATTTGTCAGGGTATTTTCGGTATTCTGAAGCATGTATAACACGATTAATTTGTAAACTGTGAATGGTGTTGCCATTTTATCCCTCCTTTGCATAGAGTAGCAGAGAATCTTTTAGTGTAAAAACAGTCTTCCCTGGTAGCTTTGTTCTTCTTTCATCCTGTGATGCAGCATATTTAATACCTCACGTTTACGGCTTGCCCACAGTGGTGCGATCAGCAGATCTTTGGGGCCGTCGCCTGTGATGCGGTGTATAACCATATCCGGTCTGAGATGTTCCAGACAGTTTATAAGGAGAGAGATGTATTCATCCCGTTCGTAAGTCTGAAACAGTCCTTTCTCGTAATCTGCTGCCAGATCAGTGCCGCGAAGCACATGAAGTAACTGCAGTTTGATTCCCTGAATATCCATATGGTTGAGGTATTCCATAGTTTCCAGAATATCTGCTGTGTTTTCACCGGGCAATCCGAGGATTGTATGCACGATTACTTCGATATTTTCTTTTCGCAGGCGTTTTACGGCATCATCAAAAACGCAGAGAGGATATCCCCTTCGGATATACCTGGCAGTGGACTCATGGATCGTCTGAAGTCCAAGTTCAATCCAGACAGGTTTCTGTTTATTTAACCGGGACAAAAGTGTCACGATTTCAGGACTGAGGCAGTCTGGTCTGGTGCCGATGGAAAGAGCAACTATCTTTGGATGAGAGATTGCTTCTGTAAAAATTTTCTCCAGATATTCCACAGGTGCGTAGGTATTTGTGTACGCCTGGAAATAGGCAATATATTTATGAATCGGACGTTTCTGTGAAAGGATACTGATCTGGCTTTCTATCTGGTCAGTGATGGAAAGTGCGGCATCTGCAGCGAAATCTCCGCTTCCTCCTGCGCTGCAGAAGATGCAGCCACGGTTCCAATCTTACCGTCCCTGTTGGGACAGGACATGCCGCCATTTAGCGTGACCTTATAAACCTTTTCTCCAAACCGCTCTCTCAGCATATAGTCCAGAGAGTGGTATGGTTTCTCTCCCCATTTGGTCATACTGTGTGATCATTTTCTGCTGATGAAGTTTCAGCAGAGTTTCCGTTCTGAAGGTCTGTATCCTGGGTATCTGCATCAGCCGGAATATAATTATCAAAAATCTTTACCAGAAAATGTCCGTTGATAAATGCCTCCAGTGCAAATCCAAACATGCACAGAAGCATGATGGCCATGGACTGTATGCGGAAACTTTTAATAAAAAACACGCCTGCAGGTAACAGAGTGATGACTGCCATCAGGACTGTATACGGAAGATGACGGATAGCCATCAGGAATGCATTGCGGAAGGTGTTTTTGATGGAGTTGTAGAATTTGGCAAGCACCGGATAAATATACAGAAATACCATCATATAAAGGATACCAAATGCAAAGAAAACGATATACAGTACCTGAGACATTGTTCCGTCGATATTGCCTACAATACGCAGATCCATGTAAAGGATAGCTGCAACTGCAAGCATGATAAGATTGATGACAGTTGCCTGTTTGAAGTTCTGCTTAAAGGATTTGAAGAAGCTTCTGATAATATAAGATTCTTCGTTACGTGCCATTTTCAGTGTGACATAGTGGAGTGCAGTCAGTGACGCACCAATAGTCACGATTGGCAGACAACAGATCAGAAAGACCACATTAAGCATAATAAGATCAGCCACGCGTCCCATGACGGTGAAGAATTTGTTGTCCATGTTAAATAGTCTGTCCATTCGTTTAATTACTCCTTTTGTATATAATGATGTACAGCATACTCTGCGGATAATCCTGCTACAGAGAAATCTGTACAAGCTTTGTATAACAGTATAACGAATCAGGCAGGAAAAAGCAAATCTTTTATGTGAGCAGGAGCTGGTCTGCAGTGACAAAAACATAGCCTTTTTCAGTAAAAAGATCAGCGATTTTCAGGGCTGCATCCACAGATGTCTGATAGCGTCATGCATCAGGATGATAGAACCGTCATGAACCTGTTTCTGGGCGATAGACAGGATAGAATCGATGTTTTTGCTTTGCCAGTCCAGAGTGTCTACATCCCAGAATACGGGAAGCATGGTGACAGAAAGTTCCATATCCTTGATCCATGCGCCGAAAGGCGGTCGCACATAAGAAGGGTAAATTCCGGAAGCTTCATAGATTCTGTTATTTGTTTTTTCAATTTCCAGTCGGGCCTTCTCCGCCGGGATCTTGTCAAGCTGTACATGATCCCAGGTGTGATTTCCGATAAGATGTCCGTCTTTTCGCATTTGCAGGAGTATATCTTCGTTTCCTTCAATGTTCTCGCCTATCAGAAAGAAAGATGCCCTGATGTTTCTTTTTTTTAATCCATCCAGAAGCATGGGGGTATACCGGGCATTAGGACCGTCATCAAAGGTCAGTGCGATTCTGGGAGGTTCTTCGACGGGAAGCCCGGCGGTGGTGTCAGTTGAAAAATTCTCAGAAGCTGTAGCTTTTGCAGATGCCTGTTTTACAAGGGAAAGCATACCGGGACCTGCCAGTGAAGTAAGGAACTGTGTGCGTTTGTCAGCAGAAGAAAAGAGCAGGAAAAAAATCATGCATAATATTTCAAAAAATATTAAAGTCCGCTTCATGCAAAGATACTCCTCATAAAAATATCTCTCTGATTCAGGAACACAGAGTATGAATATCTGTGTCAGAATGAAAGAAACAGCAGGTGGCAGATGTAATCATTACAGTATATGAAAAAAAGAAAGCAATTCATACCGATTTATTGTATAATAGATTCTGCAAAATATAGAAGAAAGAATTTACGGAGATTGAGATGAAAAAGAAACGAACAAAACTGCTGGTTTTCTTTGCACTGGCAGGAATTTTAGTGCTTTTTTATATGATAGGAGAGTCTTATTGTGAGGGACTGTCCGGGGGGAGTAGTCTGAAAGAGAAGAATGAAGTGATGTGTAGATATAAATACGATATGATCGTAGACAGTCCAAATTCTTCTTTCTGGCAAGCGGTTTATGATTGTGCACAGGAATGGGCGCAGAAGAATGATGCAATTCTTGAACTGAGAGGCAGTGGAAGAGAGAGCGATTACAGTAAGCTTGATTATATGAATATGAGTATTGCTTCAAATTCAGACGGGATCATCCTGCAATACAGTGGGGAGCAGGGACTGGAAGAGAAGATAAATGAGGCTGTTCAGAAAGGAATTCCGGTTGTTACTGTAATGGGAGATGCAGTTCACAGCAAGCGTCAGAGTTTCGTGGGTGTCAGTGATTATCAGCTTGGAAGTGTCTATGGCGAAAAGGTAGCGGAATATGTGACTGAGGATACGGAAAGTATTCTTATTCTGTTGAAGAAAAATATTGATGATATGAACCAGAGCCAGATATATACACAGATCAGCAATGCAGCCCAGGCAAAGGCAGGCTCTTTGCAAAATATCCAGATAACAGGAAAAAATCTTCGCTTAACCGGAACCTTTGAGACAGAAGAAGCGGTAACAGATATTTTTCAGCAGAGAGATAAAGTACCCGATATTCTTGTGTGTATGGATGAAGAGACTACAGAATGTGCACGTCAGGCAGTGCTGGACTTTAATCTTGCAGGAAAGGTTACAATCATAGGATATTACAGTTCCGAAGATATTCTTACAGCAGTGGAAAAGGGAGTAATCTCTGTTACCTGTGATGTGGATACAGAGCAGCTTGGCAGATACAGTATAGAAGCTCTGACAGCATATCAGAAGGATGGAAGGACCAATTCCTATTATAATGTAGATATTAATTTCCTGGACAAAAATGCAGTACGGGAAATGAGAAGGAAGGGGGTGTCCGGATGAAGCAGCTGCGCTGGAAAGATTTTTCACTGGTCAGTAAAATCGTTATAGAGGTGGGTATGATCGCTGTCCTTCTTTTTGCCATGAATATGCTTTTTTATGTGCGGATCAATAATTCCATGCAAAAGATGGATAATGTTTATGCCAGTAATGCAGAGCTTACCGAACTTTCACAGGTATTTGAGAAAGTACAGGATAATATGTATAAGTATCTTAAGGTTAAGAATTCTCAGACACTTCTTGATTATTATCAGAATGAGGCAAAATACAGAAATGAACTTGAGAAACTTAATGAAGATAATATCAATGATCCCGTAAAGCTTCTGGAACGGAATATCCGGAAAATGTCGGAAACATATCTGGACTGTACTGCGGAAACGGTAGCTGCCAAACGAGGAAGGAACGTTGAGCAGTATAAGCGTAAATATGATGATGCAACAAAGCTTTACAGATATATCCAGTCATCTATTGACGAACTGAATAACCTGATGTTTCAGGAGAACTCCAGTACTTCGTGCAGTGATGAGATATCTTGAGATAAGCAATTCAGTTATTATGATCATAATTGTAGCCGGTGGAATGCTTCTGCTCATCCAGGCCACCAGAAATATGTTTGTTCCCCTTTCCAATATGGCAGAGACAGCACAACTGGTAGGTCAGGGAAATTTCCATGTAAAGATGCACGATACAGATGCACAGGATGAACTGGGAACAGTAACCAGAGCGTTTAATACAATGGTAGAGAATCTTGATCTGTATATGGCAAGGACGAAAGCAAGTATGGAGAAAGAGCAGCAGATGATGGAGAGGGAGCTTCTTATGGAAAATCATCTGAAAGAAGCACAGCTGAAATATCTTCAGTCACAGATCAATCCGCACTTTCTGTTTAATTCCCTGAATGCAGGAGCACAGCTTGCAATGATGGAGGATGCAGAGCAGACCGGGATTTTTGTAGAGAAAATGGCGGATTTTTTCGCTATAATGTAAAAAAAGGACAGGAAGACGCCACATTGGGAGAAGAACTGGAGGCTGTTGATAACTATATTTATATTCTGAATGTCCGGTTCGCCGGAGATATCCATTTCAGCAAGGAGGTGGATGAATCACTGGAGAATGTGCGTATGCCAAGTATGATCTTGCAGCCGGTTGTGGAAAATGCAGTCAATCATGGAATACGTGACATTGAATGGGAAGGAAAAATACATCTCACAGTTACAGGAGATGCAGATTATATACGTATCAGCGTGAAAGATAATGGAAAGGGAATGACGCAGGAACAGATAGAGGGTGTTCTGTCAGGAAACAGAGAGCGCAGAAATGAAGAAGGTGATTCTACAGGAATCGGTATGAATAATGTGATCAGTCGTCTGGAACTTTATTATGAGGAATCAGGGCTTATGGAGATTAACAGTGAAGGTGAAGGAAAAGGCACAGAAGCAGTAATCTATATACCTGTGCATGAAAACTAAGAGAAGTATTATGGGAGTGAGAGAAGATGTATAGAATTTTGCTGGCAGATGATGAAGGTATCATGCTGGAATCATTAAAGAAAATTATTGAAACTGAATATGGAAATGAATGTGAAATCCACTGTGCAAAGTCAGGCAGAGTTGTGGTGGAGATGGCACAGGCATATCCGCCGGATATCTGTTTTATGGATATCCAGATGCCGGGAATAAGCGGAATCCAGGCAATCAGGGAAATTCAGAAATTTAACAGCTCAGCAGTTTTGTGATCATAACTGCATATGATAAGTTTAATTATGCAAAAGAAGCAGTGAACCTGGGAGTTCAGGAGTTTCTCACAAAGCCTGTAAATAAGAAAGTAATTCTGGAAACCTGCGCGAAGATGATGACAAAGGTAGATCAGATACGGCAGAAGAGAAGCGATGATCTCCTGATCAGAGAGAAACTGGAGACAGTGGTACCTATGATTGAGAGTGGATATATCAATAATATTCTTCTGCAGGATGATTTTGTTACTTATCAGGATAATTATACACAGCTTCTTGATATCCGTCAGAAATACGGTTATATGATGGTCATAGAATTTGGAGATTCTATGGAAAATGGGGTGCTCAGTAATGCAGTAGGTGCAAGTGTAAAGGCAAACAAATTTTATTCTACTTTTCGTGAAATCGCACAGGGATTCTTTGAATGCCTTGTAGGTCCTATTATGGGAAACAGGATCGTACTGCTTGTTCCTTATGAAAATGCGAAAGAAGATTACGAAGACAGAGTTGCAATTGTCACAAGAGCCAGAAATATGGTACATAAATTTGAAAACCGGATCGACAGTATGTTCCGCTGTGGAATCGGAAGAGTCAAAGAACTTGGAAGCGTGAAGGAATCTTTTAAGGAAGCGGTGGTCGCACTGAGAGAGAGCATCAGTCATGTAGTGCATATCGAGGATGTACCGGCGGCACAGAAATATGACGGGGAATATCCAAGAGACCTGGAAATCAGATATCAGAAGAGGATCCTTGAGAAGGATGCTGCGGGAGCGATGAACTGCGCAGAGGGATTTTTGAATGGATGCACAGTCAGCAGGCCGTCACAAGAGAAGACATTGAGATTAAAATCCTGGAGATGGTGATGAATGCGGAACGCAGGGCATTCTTTGCAGGAACTTTGAAATATAATGTTAACAGCAGGAGAAGCTATATCCGGGAGCTTCAGTCCTGTACGGATATAGAAAATCTGAAGAAGTGGTTTCTGGATAAGACGAGAGAAATCTGTACGAAACTGGAGAATTCCAAGGAAAAAGAAGCTGGCAGTATTATTGACAGAGCAAAGGAATATATCAATGAAAATTTCCGCAGGGATATTTCTCTGGATGATGTTTCAAGAGAGGTAGATATCAGTCCGTATTATTTCAGTAAACTTTTTAAACAGGAAACAGGTAAGAACTTTATTGAATATCTTACAGAAATACGTCTGAAAAATGCCAGAGAACTTCTGCAGGATTCCAGACTTTCCATTAAGGAAATATGTGCACAGTCAGGATACAGTGATCCCAATTACTTCAGCAGGATTTTCAAGAAGTATGAAGGAGTTACGCCTAGTGAGTTCAGAGAGAGGTTAGGCTGATGAAATTATATAAGACAAAAAAGAATTGCGGAAAGCTGCTGCTTGGAATACTGGCATTTTGTACAGGGATGATACTGCTGACAGGATGTGGTTCCTCTTCAGAACAAAAACAGAATAAGAATGAAGAAACAGCAGAAGAGAATAAGGAAGAGGATAAGGTTCAGATCGGACTTACAGTGGATTCTTTTGTTATAGAAAGATGGATCCGCGACAGAGATGTATTTGTGGCGACTGCCAGAGAACTGGGAGCAGAGGTAAATGTGCAGGATGCAGGTGCAGATGTCAAAGAGCAGATCAGTCAGATTGAATACTTTATAAATAAGCAGGTGGATGTGATCGTTGTGATCGCAAGAGACTGTGGAGCACTTTCAGATGCCATACAGAAGGCACAGAGTGCGGGAATTCCGGTTATTTCCTATGACAGAATGGTCAATAATGCCAATACAGATCTGTACATTTCCTTTGATAACCGTAAGGTGGGTGAGATCATGGCACAGGCACTTGTCAATGCACTTCCTCAGGGAGGAGATGTCTTTATGATACAGGGATCCTCTTCAGATAATAATGTCCAGATGGTGAAACAGGGGTTTGATGATATGCTTGCAGACACAGATCTGCATGTGGTTTATGAAGCTAACTGTGATGGCTGGACAGCAGAACTGGCTGCCGGATATGTGGAGGAAGCCCTGGAAAAATATCCTCATGTTAAGGGAATTATGTGCGGAAATGATGACATTGCCAGTCAGGTCGTACAGGTACTGGCAGAGAATCAGCTTGCCGGAAATGTGGTTGTTGTAGGTCAGGATGGAGATCTTGCAGCCTGTCAGAGAATAGTAGAAGGAACACAGTATATGACTGCTTTTAAACCAATTGAAGATCTGGCAAGAAAAGCAGCGAAATATGCAGTGGAAATGGGTAGTGGAAAGGGAGTTGCAGAACTGGAAGATGTGACAGAAACAGTAAATGACGGAACTTATGAGATTCCTTCCTGCATCCTTGAACCAACTGCAGTGACAAAAGAGAATATAGATAAGGTGATCATTGAAGGTGGTTTCCACCGCAGAGATGAAGTTTATCTGAATGCGGATTACAGTTAAATAAAATATTCAGAGATTATCCGGCTGCTTTTGCAGATGTAAGAGTAAATCAGTATATAGCATTATCTTGCAACAAAAATGTCCTGTTCTGTGCAGGGCATTTTTGTTTTTCTTAAAATGTCTTGTTTCTTGCCAACCATGTCCAGATTGCCCTGTGCTATAGTAATATTATCAAGAAAACGTGAGAAACGTAAAAAGAAATGGAGGATTTTTACAATGAGAAAGAAAGTCGTATCTGCAATTCTTTGTGCATCAATGGTAGCTGGAATGGTAGTTATCCCGGGAGTAGCTGTTAAAGCGGATGACAAGAAACTGATCGGTGTTACAATGCCTACAAAAGATCTTCAGAGATGGAATCAGGATGGCGAGAACATGAAGAAAGAGCTGGAAGCAGCCGGCTATGAAGTAGACCTTCAGTATGCATCCAACGATGTAAGCACACAGGTTTCACAGCTTGAGAATCAGGTTGCAAACGGATGTGATCTTCTGGTTGTGGCATCTATCGACGGAAGCAGTCTTGGTGAGCCGCTGAAACAGGCTAAAGAAGCAGGAATCCCGGTTATTTCCTATGACCGTCTGCTTATGAACTCAGATGCAGTTACTTATTATGCAACATTTGATAATTACAAGGTAGGTCAGAAACAGGGCGAATATTTAGTAGATGCACTTGATCTCGACAATCAGGACGGACCGTTTAATATTGAGCTGTTCACAGGTGATCCTGGTGACAATAACTGTAACTTCTTCTTCGGCGGAGCAATGGATGTACTTCAGAAATATATTGACGAAGGTAAGCTGGTAGTTAAATCCGGACAGACAGAATTTGAGCAGGTTGCAACTGCTAACTGGGACAGTGCAAAGGCTCAGGACAGAATGGATACAATTATCGCAGGTAACTACTCAGACGGCTCTAACCTTGACGCAGTTCTCTGCTCCAATGACTCTACAGCACTTGGCGTAGAAAATGCTCTTGCAGCTTCCTACACAGGAGAATATCCGATCATCACAGGTCAGGACTGTGATACACCAAATGTTAAGAACCTTGTAGCAGGAAAACAGGCTATGTCCGTATTCAAGGATACACGTGCTCTTGCAACAGCAGTTGTTGGAATGGTTGATTCCATCATGAAAGGTGAAGAACCGGAAGTTAATGATACAGAATCCTATGATAATGGCACAGGTGTTATCCCGACATACCTTTGTGATCCGGTTGTGTCACGGTTGACAATTACAAAGAAATCCTGATCGATTCCGGATACTATACAGAAGATCAGATTAAGTAATAAAAATTGATCATACAGGCGGGAATACCACCCGCCTGTGTTAATCTATAGCAATCCCAGAAAATAATGTAATTCAGTATTTCCTGGGATTGCTATAGGACTGCCCGTTGCAGGCATGATTTATAAAGGGAGGGAAACAAAATTGGCTAAGATACTTCTGGAAATGAAAAATATTACCAAAACTTTCCCAGGTGTAAAAGCACTGGATAACGTTAATCTTCAGGTGGAAGAGGGCGAGATCCACGCTCTGGTCGGTGAAAATGGAGCCGGTAAATCTACCCTGATGAATGTATTAAGTGGTATTTATCCGTATGGAACATACGATGGTAATATTATTTATAACGGTGAAATCTGTAAATTCAATACAATTAAAGACAGTGAAGAAAAAGGAATTGTAATCATTCACCAGGAACTGGCGCTGATCCCATATATGACGATCGGTGAAAATATGTATCTGGGCAATGAAAGAGGAAGTTCATTATCTATTAACTGGAATGAAACCTACGGAGAAGCAGATAAATATCTGAAAATAGTAGGACTTGAAGAATCCTCCAGAACTTTGATCAAGGATATTGGTGTAGGTAAACAGCAGCTGGTAGAAATCGCCAAGCACTGGCAAAAAATGCCAAGCTTCTGATTCTGGACGAGCCGACAGCATCTTTAAATGAGGATGATTCTCAGGCTCTGCTGGAATTGCTTCTGAAGTTCAAAAAACAGGGAATGACATCTATTATCATTTCCCATAAACTAAATGAAATTTCCTATGTTGCGGATAAGATTACAGTTATCCGTGATGGATCTACTATCGAGACTTTGGATAAGAAGAAAGATGACTTTTCCGAGCAGCGTATTATCCAGGGTATGGTAGGCCGTGAGATGACAGACCGATTCCCGAAACGTCCAGGTGTAAAGATTGGAGATGTTTCCATGGAGGTTAAGAACTGGAATGTCTATCATCCGCTGTACTCAGAACGTAAAGTAGTGGATAATGTATCATTTAAGGTGCATAAAGGGGAAGTTGTAGGTATCTCCGGACTTATGGGTGCAGGACGTACAGAACTTGCCATGAGTATTTTCGGAAAAAGTTATGGAACTAAGATTTCCGGTCAGGTATTCATGAACGGAAAAGAAGTGAAGCTGAATACTGTACAGGAAGCAATCGATAACAAGCTTGCTTATGTTACAGAGGACAGAAAAGGAAATGGTCTGATACTTTCCAAATCCATTAAGATGAATACTTCTCTTGCAAATATGAAGGGAGTCAGTAATGGAAAGGTTATTGACGCAGATAAAGAATATGCGGTGGCAGAGGATTACAGAAAGAAGTTGAAAACAAAATGTCCGTCTGTCGAGCAGAATGTAGGCAACTTAAGTGGTGGTAACCAGCAGAAAGTCCTTCTTGCAAAATGGATGTTTACAGAGCCGGATATTCTGATCCTGGATGAGCCTACCCGTGGTATTGACGTAGGTGCAAAATACGAAATTTACTGTATTATCAACGATCTGGTAGCAGCAGGAAAATCTGTCATCATGATTTCTTCTGAACTTCCGGAAGTACTTGGAATGTCAGATAGAATCTATATCATGAATGAGGGCAAGTTCGTAGGTGAGGTCGGCAAAGAAGAGGCCACATCAGAACTGATCATGTCCAAGATCGTAAAATCAGGAAAAGGAGCGTAAAGAAGATGGAAAAAAAGATTAGTTTTTCAGAGATATTAAAGAAATATACCATGGTGCTTGTACTTGTTCTGGTAGTCATCATGTTTGCTGTAAACACAAATGGGGTTATGCTTCTTCCTCAGAATGTGAATAACCTTGTAGCCCAGAATGCGTATGTATTTATCCTGGCAACAGGTATGCTGTTCTGTATTCTGACTGGTGGTAATATTGACCTTTCTGTTGGTTCTGTTGTATGTTTTGTAGCAGCAGTTGGCGGTAAGATGATGGTTCTCAACAGTATGAACCCATATCTTACAATGCTGGTTATGTTGCTTACAGGTATTGCCATCGGTGCATGGCAGGGATTCTGGATTGCATATGTAAGAATCCCACCGTTTATTGTAACTCTGGCTGGTATGCTTGCGTTCCGTGGTCTTTCAAACGTAGTTTTACAGGGACAGACACTGGCACCAATGCCTGATTCTTACTTGGCACTGTTTAACAATTATATTCCGGATCCATTTGGGAAAGAGGGATTTAATCTTATCTGTTTTGTAGTTGGTATTATTGTCTGTATTGTATATGTGTTGCTTGTTCTGAAGAATCGTGCAGATCGTGTGAAGAAAGGGTACAGTGTAGATGCTTTTGGTGGCGTTGCAGTTAAGATGATTCTGATCTGTGTAGTTGTTCTTGCTTTTATGTTCCGTCTGGCTCAGTATAAAGGTATTCCGAATTCTCTGATCTGGGTAGCTGTGATTATTGCAATCTATACATATATTGCTTCCAAGACAACTACAGGACGTTATTTCTATGCAGTTGGCGGTAATGAGAAGGCTACAAAGCTTTCCGGTATTAATACAAATAAGGTTTATTTCCTTGCTTATCTGAATATGGGTCTTCTGGCTGCTATTGCAGGTATGGTTACTATGGCCCGTCTGAATTCTGCCAATCCTCAGGCAGGTACAAACTTTGAGATGGATGCTATCGGTGCTTGTTTTATTGGTGGTGCTTCTGCTTATGGCGGAACCGGTACAGTTCCGGGGGTTATCATTGGTGCATTACTGATGGGTGTTCTGAACTTAGGTATGAGTATCATGGGTATTGACCAGAACCTGCAGAAGGTTGTTAAAGGTCTGGTTCTGCTGGCAGCGGTTATCTTTGATGTTGTTAGTAAGAGAAAATCCTTTATTGTGAAATAAAAATTGTATATTCCTCCTTGAATAGGAATTTTTTGCAGGGCTTGCAGAGATGCGAGCTCTGTTTTTTTGATTGGTAGGGGACGCGCAGAAAAATAGTGTGTTTGATGTGCGGTTTCGGCATCTAAGATATTCTAAGGTCAAAAAAATCTGCTAAAGGCATGAGCCGGCTTCTCAAACTCGCTCCGTCGCAGACTCCGCTCAGACAGTGATGCAGCCGGCTCATAACGCAGATTTTTTGACCTAAGAATATCTAAGATACCTGCAAATGCACATCAAACACACTATTTTTCTGCGCTGGCTGCAGGCAATTTTTTTTTGGCGTTGGCTTGAGTAAAAATGGATGGTAAAAATGGGTGGACGGAAAATTTGCTTGTGGAGGTGGAAGGATGGTCGTATAATGAGGGGGAATATTGTACGAAGTGAGGAGTGGGTTGTTATGAGATATAATTCAGTGTTGGATCTGCATACACATACTTTGGTGAGTGGTCATGCATATTGTTCTCTGAGGGAGATGGCGAAAGCGGCTGCAGATAAGGGACTGGAGGTTCTGGGGATTACGGAGCATGCGCCTGCTATGCCGGGGACCTGTCATAAGTATTATTTTGAGAATCTGAAAATTGTGCCCAGGGAGATGTATGGGATTCAGCTTCTTCTGGGGTCTGAGGTGAATATTCTGGATGCACAGGGGACTGTGGATCTGGCGCAGCGGACGTTGGAGAGGATGGATGTGGTGATCGCCAGTCTGCATATGCCATGCATGAAGCCGGGATCTAAGCTGGAGAATACAGAAAGCTATCTGAATGTAATGAAGAATCCGTATGTAAATATTATCGGACATCCGGATGATGGGAGATATGAAATCGATTATGAGGCACTGGTTCAGGGTGCGAAGGAATATGGGAAGGTTTTGGAACTGAATAATCATTCTATGGATCCGGACTGTAACCGGCAGAATGCTGTGGAGAATGATACTGTGATGCTGAATCTGTGTAAGAAATATCAGGTTCCGGTGGTGATGGACAGTGATGCTCATTTTGATCTTCTGATCGGGGAGTTTGATCTGGCGAGAGGTCTGCTGGAGAAACTGGATTTTCCGGAAGAGCTGGTTCTTAATCGGTCTGTGGATGCAATAAGGAAGTATGTGAATCGTAAATTCTGATAAACTGAGAAGCAGTTATTTGGTGTAGAGCTGCGTCACAAAGAGGATGATTTTATCTGCCTTACTCTTCGAAAGAGGTTTTTGTGAGAAAATAAAAAAATCTGTAATTTCTTTTAGGTTAAAGGCTTGCTTCCTATAATTTAACGTGGTAAAATATCACTGTTAGAAATATAACACGGACATTTTAAAGACAAATGTCCGTCCAGTGAAGTACAGAGTTCTAAAAGGAGCATGAAAATGAGTAAAAAAATCAGAACAGAGGCTGTAGATCAGCTTTTTGAAGCGATTTTATGCCTGAAGGATAAAGAAGAGTGCTATACTTTTTTTGAGGATGTATGCACGATCAATGAACTTCTTTCCTTATCACAGCGTTTTGAGGTTGCCAAGATGCTGATGGACAAGAGAACCTATCTTGATATTTCGGAGAAAACCGGAGCTTCCACAGCAACGATCAGTCGTGTGAATCGTTCATTGAATTATGGAAATGACGGATATGAGATGGTTTTTTCAAGAATGGCAGAGAAGGAAACTAAAGGGGAATAAGATAGCGGAAGGCTGAATAAATGCAGTGCTATTGTGGGGCAGGTGAAGATCACCTGCCTTTTTTGTATAGGGAGTTTTCGGATAAAAGAGAAGTCCGATTATTCCTCTTCTGGGAGAGTGTTGTGCAGGCTGAGAAAATGCTGCGAAGGATCAATCTATAAAAGTCGAAAATGAATATTATATAGTCAAATATGCAAACTATGCGGATTGGTATAATGTTATAATTTTGTTTATGAAAGATAACTGGCTGTTGGCAATATCGTATAAGATATTTTTATGAAAAAAGTCATATATAAAGTATTTTGCTGGAAGTATTTTACAAATGCATGGCGAAATGTAATATTGCAGGCAGAGAGAACAGTTATAAAAAACAAATCATGAGGAGAACATAAGAGTATGAAGGCATTTGATTATTCACTGGTAAAAGATCCACAGTATTTCTGCGATAACCGAATGGAAGCTCATTCAGATCATGTATATTATAGAGATGGGAATGAAATGCAGGCTGCTGTGCAGGATGGGACAGAAACTTCTTTCCGTTACAGTCTGAACGGTTTATGGAAGTTTCATTATGCGCGTAATTACAAAAGTACAGTTCAGGGATTTGAGAAAGAGGACTACTGCTGTTATGACTGGGATGACATTCATGTACCTGCACATATCCAGATGGAAGGGTATGATGCACCGCAGTATGCCAATGTCCAGTATCCATGGGAAGGACATGAGGAAATTTATCCGGGTCAGATTCCTGAGAGATTTAATCCGGTTGCAAGCTATGTGAAATATTTTACAGTGCCGGAACATATGAAGGGAAAGAGGTTGTTTATTTCTTTCCAGGGAGCAGAGAGCGGGCTTGCATTGTGGCTGAATGGAGCCTTTGTTGGCTACAGTGAGGATTCTTTCACCCCATCTGAATTTGAACTGACAGATTATCTTAAAGATGGACAGAATAAGCTGGCAGCACAGGTATTCAAATGGACCTCTAGCAGCTGGTGCGAAGATCAGGACTTCTTCCGTTTCTCCGGAATTTACAGAGATGTGTATCTTTATACAGTTCCGGATACCCATGCATATGATCTCCAGATCCGTGCAATCCCGGAAGAGAATCTGGATGTAGCAGATCTTGAAATTAAGGTAAAGACATGGGGAAAAGGAAGCATTGCTTTCAGACTTGAGCAAGATGGAGAATATGTGCTGGAAGAGAAAAAATCTCTTACAGAAGCTGGAAATGAAGAAGCAAATGCAGAGCCATTTTATATTCAGAAAACAAATAGCAGCAAGACTGTACAGAACAGTTTTGCATGGAAAATCAATAATCCAAAATTATGGAGTGCAGAAGATCCGCAGCTCTATGATCTTACAATTGAACTTTATGACGAAGCAGGAAATATTCAGGAAGTGATTCCTCAGAAGGTTGGATTCCGCCGTTTCGAGATGAAGAACGGCATTATGACTCTGAACGGAAAGCGTATCGTGTTTAAGGGCGTAAACCGTCATGAATTCAGTTCTGTCAGCGGCAGACATGTATCAGAGGAAGAACTCCGCAAGGATCTTCGCATTATGAAGCAGAATAATATCAATGCCATCCGTACCTGTCATTATCCGGATACATCACTGATCTATCAGCTTTGTGATGAATATGGTATTTATATGATCGATGAGACAAACCTGGAATCCCATGGTTCCTGGGATGTGGCGGAATTTACAAAGGATTATACTCATGTTGTTCCTCACAACAAACCGGAATGGCTGGATATGATGCTTGACCGTGCCAACTCCATGTATCAGAGAGACAAGAATCATCCGGCAATCCTGATCTGGTCCTGTGGAAATGAATCTTTTGGCGGAAAAGATATCTATGAAATGTCTCAGCTTTTCCGTAAGAATGACTCTACCCGTCTGGTACATTATGAGGGACTTTTCCATGACCGCAGTTATAATGATACCAGTGATATGGAAAGCCAGATGTATCCGTCTGTAGAAGCAATCAAAGAGTTTCTGGCAAAGGATGACAGTAAACCGTTTATCTGCTGTGAGTACACACATGCCATGGGAAATTCCTGCGGTGCCATGCACAAATATACTGACCTGACAGATACAGAGCCAAATATCAGGGTGGATTTATCTGGGATTATATTGACCAGTCTATTTATAAGAAAGACCGCTATGGAAAAGAGTTCCAGGCATACGGCGGCGATTTCGGAGAACGCCCTACAGACTATAATTTCAGTGGTAACGGAATCGCATATGGCGGTGACAGAGAACCATCTCCGAAGATGCAGGAAGTGAAATTCAATTATCAGAATATTACAGCAGAGGTGACAGCTGATACAGTAAAAGTGCTTAACAAGAACCTCTTTGTAAATACAGATACTTTTGACTGTAAGGTAACACTTGCAAAGAATGGAAAAGTGATCCGTACAGAAGCACTGGAAACAGCAGTTGAGCCATTGAGTACGAAAGAATATAAACTGCCTTTTGGAAAGGCTGAAGCAGTCGGAGAATATACAGTTACTGTTTCCTTCCATCTGAAAGAGGAAAAAGTGTGGGCATCTGCAGGCCATGAGATCGCGTTTGGACAGTATGTATATCAGGTGAAAGAGGCTGTTTCGAATGGAAAATCAGATTCAGCAGAAACAGCAATTATAGCGGAAAAAGATGTATGTGTATCAGATGCGTTTGTAAAGAAACCACAGATCATCCGAAGCACACACAATATTGGTGTCCGCGGCGAGCACTTCGAAGTAATGTTCTCCGTCCTCAATGGTGGTCTGGTTTCTTACAAATATGCGGGCAAAGAGATGATCGAGCAATCCCGAAACCAAACTTCTGGCGTGCACCAACAGATAATGACTGTGGGAATCTTATGCAGATGCGCTACGCACAGTGGAAAATTGCCAGCATGTATTTAAGCCACAAAGAATACAGAAAAGGTGCATATGGCCCATCCAATTTACCACAGGCAGAAGAAACAGACCACTCTGTAAAAGTAACATTTACCTATCTGATGCCAACCACACCAGCCAGTGAGTGTCAGCTCACCTACGAAGTATTCGGCGATGGAAAAGTGAAGACAACTTTAACTTATGATCCTGTAAAAGAACTTGGTGATATGCCGGAATTTGGGGTGATTTTCAAATTCAATGCAGATTACGACAATGTTCAGTGGTATGGACTGGGCGAAGCTGAGACCTATGCAGATCGCAAAAAAGGTGCAAAACTGGGCATTTACCAGAATAAAATTGTGGACAACATAGCAAGATACATGGTACCGCAGGAATGTGGAGCAAAAGAGGAAGTACGCTGGGCGAAAGTCACAGATCGCAAGGGCAGAGGAATGTACTTTGAAATGGATGGAGAATCAATGATGTTCTCTGCACTCCCATACACTCCACATGAGATGGAAAATGCCATGCATCCATATGAACTCCCACAGATTCATTACACAGTAGTACGCGTAGCCAAAGGCAGATGGGAATCGGCGGTGACGACAGCTGGGGAGCATATACCCATCCGGAATATCTGCTGAATGCAGACGGAAAGATGGAATTCTCCTTTAGCTTTAAAGGAATTTAATATAGTTTATTTGTTAAAAAGCCATTTTCAGTCAGAAAGTGGCTTTTTGAAATAATACGAATAACATTTGTTGAAAATAGATGGAATAGGATGTATGATTACAGAAAAAGGGAGAAATTATCTTATGTATCAGGCAAATGAAAAACGTTATGAAACTATGAAATACCACCGCTGTGGTGCCAGTGGCTGATGTTGCCGGAGTTGTCTCTGGGTTTATGGCATAATTTCGGGGATACCGGTGTTTATGAGAATATGAAGCAGATGTGCTTTACGGCATTTGACAATGGGATTACTCATTTTGACCTTGCAAACAACTATGGTCCACAGCCCGGAAGTGCGGAGGAAAATTTTGGGAAAATCCTGAAAGAGGAATTTTCTGCATACAGAGATGAGCTGATCGTCAGCACAAAGGCAGGCTATGATATGTGGCCGGGACCTTATGGAAACTGGGGAAGCCGTAAGTATCTGATCGCCAGTCTTGACCAGAGTTTGAAACGCCTTGGTCTGGATTATGTAGATATCTTCTATCATCACCGTATGGATCCGGAGACGCCCCTTGAGGAGACCATGGAGGCTCTTGCACAAATTGTCAGGAGAGGAAAGGCATTGTATGTTGGAATTTCCAACTATGATGGTGAGACAATGAAACGTGCCGCAGATATTCTGGAGGAACTGCACTGTCCGTTTATCATTAATCAGAACAGATATAATATCTTTAACCGTACCATCGAGACAAATGGACTGAAACAGGCTGCAGCAGAGAAGAAAAAGGGAATTATCGCATTCAGCCCGTTATCTCAGGGAATGCTCACAGACCGATACCTGAATGGAATCCCAAAAGACAGCCGTGTCAACACAGACGGACGTTTTCTCCATGCAGACCAGTTCAGCGAGGAACGTCTTAACAGTATCCGCAGTCTGAATGCAATTGCAGCAGAAAGAGGGGAAAGTCTTGCGCAGATGGCACTGAAATGGATTCTACGTGACGGAATCGTAACCAGTGTGCTTATCGGGGCATCCCGTCCACAGCAGATTCTTGAGAATCTGAAAGTGCTGGACAGTGCATCCTTCAGTGAAGAGGAATTAAAGAAGATAGATGAGTGTTCGCTGGCCTTATGATATAGCCGGAAGTTAATGGTTGTTTATAAAACAGGAGAGCAGACTATATATTATGGAAGATTCATATGTCTTACAATTACAGGAACCAAAATTCAGAGAATTTTATCTAGCTACAGCGGCTACGCACAATGCGGGCCGCTGCATTGCTATGGCCCGGCATCCCGTCCACATTATCTGATCCATTTTGTAGTGAAAGGAAAAGGAATGTATCAGGTGTCCGGACAAAAACATTATCTCACTGCCGGACAGGGGTTTCTGATCGAGCCGGGTACACAGACTTCTATCAGGCAGATAAAGATGATCCCTGGAGTTATCTTTGGATCGGAGTAGGCGGCACCAATGCAGGAAAATATATTCGAGATATCGGATTAAACAGCGAGCAGTTGATCTTCCGTTCGGAAAGTGGAGAAGAGTTAAAGAAAATTGTGCTGGATATTCTGAAACATACAGAAAGTACCACCTCAAATCTGTATTATCTGCAGGGACGATTATATGATTTCTTTTCAGTTCTTACAAAAGATGTAGTGATTGATACTTATCTTGGTAATTCAAAAGAAAAGAAATATAGAAGCGAAAGCAAGTATGGAGCATATATCAAAGAAGCTATGGCATTTATAAAAAATGAATATGCCTGTGGAATCGGAGTACAGGAACTGGCAGAGCATTTAAATGTTAACCGCAGTTATCTGTACACGATCTTTATGAATGAACTTCATATTTCACCAAAAGACTTTCTGCAGAAATACCGTATTACAAGGGCAAGAGAATTGCTGGTTCTTACGGAATTGTCTGTAGAATCAATTGGAAAATCCTGTGGCTATGGAAATGCAGAACGATTTGCCAGGGCATTCAAACATGAAACAGGACTGACACCAACGCAGTTTCGCAGGCAGGACAGAAGTAAAAACCGCAGAAACCTGGAAGTGTCAGAGGATGGGCTGGAACAGCTGATCAACAGTTAACATTTTAAAGGTTCAGACAAACATAATGCCATAACGCCTCAGAATAACTTTCTCTATAATAATGTATATGATATCAGCACAGCCGCGGAGCAATCCGTGATATCAAGTTAGGGTCAAAAAACCTTTTGCCCCTAACTTCATGTATATTGAATTTATTATAGAAAGGGGACAGTTATGAGTATTATTTTTCACGAAAGTTCAAAGACATTCCATTTATACAACAATGACATCAGTTATATTATGTGTGTGCTTCCAAATGGACATCTTGGAAATCTCTATTTTGGGAAAAGAATCCATGACAGAGAAGATTTTTCATATCTTCTTGAGATGAAGCAGCGACCAATGACAGCCTGTGTTTATGAGGGAAATCGCAAATTTTCGCTGGAGCATCTGAAACTGGAATATCCGGTGTATGGTAGTTCTGATTACCGTTATCCGGCAATGGAGATCCTTCAGGAAAACGGCAGCAGGATTTCTGATTTTACTTATGTAAGTTATACAATTGCAGCTGGAAAACCAAAACTTCAGGGACTTCCGGCTACGTATACTGAGAAAGACGAAGAAGCCCAGACCTTATGTGTAAAATTGAAAGATGAAGTAACAGGAATTGTATTGGAATTGCTTTATACTATTTTTACACAGAGGGGAATCATCACCAGAAGTGCCAGATTTACAAACGAGGGTACATCATCAGTACATCTGTTAAATGCAATGAGCCTCAGCCTTGATCTGCCGGACAAGGATTATGTGTGGATGCAGTTTTCAGGTGCGTGGTCCAGAGAACGTCATGTGAAAGAACGCAGATTAGAGCAGGGAATCCAGTCTGTGGGAAGCATCAGAGGAAATTCTTCCCATGAACATAATCCCTTTATTGTGCTCCGACGTCCGTCAGCAACAGAAAATGCAGGAGAAGTGATGGGATTCAGCCTGATCTACAGCGGAAATCACAGAATGCAGGCAGAGGTGGATACTCATGATACAACCCGCATCACTGTGGGAATCAATCCGCAGAATTTTGACTGGAAGCTGGACTGTGGTGAGAGCTTTCAGACTCCGGAAGCAGTAGTAGTATTTTCTGATAAGGGGCTGAATGGAATGAGCCAGACTTTCCATAAATTATATCAGAAGAGACTGGCAAGAGGTTACTGGAGAGACCGTCCCAGGCCAATCCTTAACAATAACTGGGAAGCTACTTATTTTGATTTTACAGAGGACCGTCTGGTGGAAATTGCTGCAAAGGCAAAGGAATGCGGTGTTGAATTATTTGTGCTGGATGACGGATGGTTCGGTGCACGAAGCAACGATTATGCAGGACTTGGTGACTGGGTGGCAAACAGAGAGCGTCTTCCGCAGGGAATCAAGGGAATCGCAGACAGGATCGAAGAGATGGGTATGAAATTTGGTCTGTGGTTTGAGCCGGAGATGGTGAATAAGGATTCCGACCTTTACCGTGCACATCCGGACTGGATCCTGCAGACACCCCAGAGGCATTCCTGTCATGGCAGAAATCAGTATGTGCTGGACTTCTCCAGAAAAGAAGTGGTGGACTGTATTTATGAGATGATGTACAAAATTCTCTCAGAAGCAAAGGTTTCCTACATCAAATGGGATATGAACAGGAGTATTACGGAATGTTGTTCAGCTGCACTTCCTGCAGACCGTCAGGGAGAAGTGTTCCACAGATATATTCTCGGAGTTTATGATCTGTATGAGCGGTTAAATACTGCATTTCCGCAGATTCTCTTTGAGTCCTGCGCAAGCGGTGGCGGACGTTTTGATCCGGGAATCCTTTATTATGCGCCACAGGGATGGACCAGTGATGATACAGATGCGGCAGAGCGTGTGAAAATCCAGTACGGCACAAGCATGTGTTATCCGGTAAGCTCCATGGGAAGTCATGTTTCTGTAGTACCAAACCATCAGTTAAACCGCAAAACTCCGTTACATACGAGAGCAAATGTAGCTTATTTTGGAACTTTCGGATATGAGCTGGATCTGAATAAACTGTCTGATGAGGAAATCAGTGAAGTAAAACAGCAGATTACCTTTATGAAAGAATACAGAGAACTGATCCAGTTTGGAACTTTTTACAGACTGAAGAGTCCTTTTGAGGGCAATGAAACTGTGTGGATGACAGTCAGCGAGGACAAAAAAACAGCGCTGGTATTCTGGTACAGGGAAAGAAATGTAGTAAACGCAGATTTTACCAGAGTGCGGCTTCAGGGACTGGATCCGGATCTTATCTACAGAAATGAGTATAATGAAACAGAAAACTACGGGGATGAGCTGATGAATCTGGGACTGCTCACCACAGACTGTACAGCAGGTGAACCTACAAGTGAAGACGAACCATGCACAGACTATGAGTCCAGAATTTATGTTTTAACTGCAAAATAATAACCGAATCAGGTAAGCTCCTTATGGAGGTTGCGAAAAGCAATAGACAGAAATAAAAAATCAACAAAAAGCAGGCAGAACGATCACACGGGATCGTCTACCTGCTTTTCGTTAAATTTATCCATCATTTCTTTATGAGTCTTATAATTCTTCGGACTCATTCCAAACTTCTTCTTAAAAGCCTTGGAAAAAACAAGCTGGTCTTCATAGCCCACATTATTAGCAATCTCTTTAACAGACAGACTGGTACTGACCAGAAGACTGGCTGCTTTATGCATCTTATAATCAATGAGGAAGGTCTGTGCGGACATTCCAAGCTCTTTCTGAAAGGAACTGTTCAGATAGGCACGGCTGATTCCGATATTATCTGCAATATCAGAAATCCCGATTCCCTTTTGATACATATCTTTAATATATTCAATGGCAAGCTCCACGTAGACACTGGTGCTGTAGGCATATTTGGCATTTCTTTTGTTCTGTGCAGACTGCTTTTCATGAAAGCCGGCAAGCTCGGCTAACAACAGGATCAGATAAGCCTGGCGCCTTAGATCATTGGCTTTGGAAAGCTGCTTATGATTCAGCATATAATCGATGTGTTTCAGGATTATTTTCTGATCCGGTGCAGGAAGTACTAATTGATTTTTGGAAAATCCACATTCTTTTACCATTGAGTGAGCTCGGATTCCGCGAAAACCAATCCAGGCATAAGTCCAGGGATTGGTTTCATCAGCACCGTATGTGACTGGTTCATTTGGATAAATTACAAACATCTGTCCGGGAGTAAGGCTCCAGGTCTGACCTCCGGCAGAATAGAATCCGGTACCGTCCAGCACAAAATGGATGATGAACTCATCTCTTGGCATGGAACAGATATGTCCGGGCGGGCAGTGTTCTTTGCCCGTATGGATCAGACTGATATCAAGGGAGCCTTCTTTCAGATTTTCAAGACAGCGGAAAGTAGCGCTGTCCGTATATTTTACATTTGGCATTTGGGTAATTCCTTTTTCTATTTTCTTTGATTGCAGATATTGTTGATATAAAGACATAAGGACTGATATCCTGCAAATACGCATAAATTCAAGTCGTTGTTGACATTTTACCATAAATTCAGCGGTTTTTCCATAACGATTATGACATAAATTCATTTCATTAGTCCATTTAAAAAAATAGACAAAAACGTATAATAAGAATCACAAGGAACACGTCGAAACGACGAATAAAGGAGGATGTATATGAGAAAAAACATGAAAAAACTCACAGTCGCAACAGTGATCGGTGCTATGACAGTTACTGCACTTGCACCAGTAGGCGCACAGGCGAAAGACAAAACTCTGACAGTTGCAATCTGGGATAACGGACAGAAAGCCGGACTTCAGGAAATTATGGATGAGTTTACAAAAGAGACCGGAATCAAAACTGAACTTCAGGTAGTAGAGTGGAGCAGCTACTGGACACTTCTTGAAGCAGGTGCATCAGGCGGAGACATGCCGGACGTATTCTGGATGCATTCCAATGAAGCTGTAAGATATATGTCCAATGATATCTTACTTGATCTGACAGACAAGATTGCAGACAGCGACAAATTGGAAATGGACAAATTCCCGGAAGATATCAAAGAAATGTATCAGTGGGACGGAAAAACATACGCAGTACCGAAGGACATCGATACAATTGCTATGTGGTACAACAAAGATATGTTTGATGAAGCAGGAATCGACTATCCGGACGGAAGCTGGACATGGATGAATTCTATGATATTGCAGAGAAACTTACAAAAGAAGACGGAAGCCAGTACGGTTTTGCAGCAAACCCGTCTAACGAGCAGGATACATGGATGAATATTGTTTACTCCATGGGCGGACGTGTACTGACAGATGACAACAAATCCGGTTTTGATGATCCAAACACTATCAAAGCAATGGAATTCGTTGACAAATGCGTTAAAAATGTAATGCCTCCTGCATCTACAATGTCCGAAACAGGTACAGACGTACTCTTCGGATCTGGCAAGGTAGCTATGATTTCTCAGGGATCCTGGATGGTATCTGCTTTCAAAGACAACGATTATATCAAAGAACACTGTGATGTGGCAAGACTTCCGAAAGATGCTGAAACAGGAGAGAGCGTATCTCTTTACAATGGTCTTGGATGGGCAGCATCTGCAAACACAGATATGCCGGACGAAGCTTTCCAGCTTATTGAGTGGTTCGGTTCCAAAGATATGCAGAAGAAACAGGCTGATCTTGGTGTAACAATGGCAGCTTACGAAGGAATGTCCGATGGATGGGTTAACAGTGTTGATTGCTTTAACTTACAGCCATACATGGATGCAATGGACAATATCGTATTCAGACCACACACAAATGCAACACTTGCATGGTGGAACCCAATGTGCGAAGAACTGAAGAAACCATGGAATGATGAGGAAAGCATGGATGATGCATGCAAGAATATCGTTACTATTATGAACGATGCCATCGCAGAAGAGTCCTATTAATTAATGTTTAACAAAACCATTCATAAAAAATAAGAAACGGAAAAGCTGCCGCAGAAAAGATTCCGATCATGTGATAACCACAGGAGTCACAAAGGGTATGCTCATATGCGGCAGTTTTCCATTCAAATCAGCAACAAAATTCTATGATAAGAAGGAGTGAGAGCCGTGGCAAATCCAAAAAAAGGTACCAGTCAGGCGCGGAATGAATTCATCTGGGGATGGGCGTTCATTCTTCCTACAATGCTTGGTCTGATCATCTTAAATATCTATCCGATTTTTAAGACCATTTATGAGAGCTTTTTCAAGACCGGAGATTTCGGTAAGGGAAATATCTTCATTGGTTTTGACAACTATGTAAAGCTGTTCCATGATGCGGAAGTATGGCAGGCATTATTAAATACATTTAAATATGCCATTGTGGAAGTTCCGTTTTCCATGCTATCGCACTTGTACTGGCAGTTTTATTAAACCGTAAAATGAAAGGCCGTGCTGTTTACAGAACTATTTTCTTCCTGCCTATGGTTGCTGCTCCGGCTGCGATCGCCATGGTATGGAGATGGTTGTTTAACTCAGAATTCGGTCTTCTCAATCACATTTTTCACACAAAGATCAACTGGATCTCTGATCCGAAGATCGCAGTCTATGCGATCGCAGTGATCGGTGTATGGTCTATCATCGGCTACAATATGGTACTTTTCCTGTCAGGTCTGCAGGAAATTCCAAGAGATTATTATGAAGCAGCAAGCATTGACGGAGCAACCGGAATCAAACAGTTCTTCCACATTACAATCCCGCTGCTTTCACCGACCATCTTCTTTGTAATGGTTACCCGTGTCATCGGTGCCATGCAGGTATTCGACCTGATCTTCATGGTTATGGACAGAAACAGTCCTGCACTTTACAAAACACAGTCACTTGTTTACCTGTTCTACCAGAATTCTTTTGTACAGAATAACAAAGGTTATGGTTCAACAATCGTCGTACTTCTTCTGGTTGTAATTATGATCATGACAGTATTCCAGAATATTGCGCAGAAGAAGTGGGTTCATTATAACTAAGGAGGGATAATTATGTCAGCAAGAGATAAAGCAAACAGAGTTCTGATCCATGTTATCCTGATACTGGTATCTATTACCATGCTGGTTCCTTTCTTATGGATGATTCTGACAGCTTTCAAAACTATGACAGAGGCAACCTCTGTCAACCCGTTCGTAATCCTCCCGTCTACATGGAGATGGGACAGTTTTAGAGAAGTAAGCGCAAATATGGATTTCTTACATCTGTATATCAATACCTTACTTCTGATCCTGGGTCGTGTTGTATGTGCGGTTCTGACAGCAACACTGGCAGGCTATGCATTTGGACGTCTGAACTTCAGGGGGAAAAACCTGATGTTCTCTCTGGTCCTTTTCCAGATGATGGTTCCTGGACAGATTTTCATTATCCCACAGTACTTAATGGTAAGCAAAATGGGAATGCTCAATACCATTTTTGCCTTGGTATTTCCCGGTATTGTTACTGCATTTGGTACATTTCTCCTCAAACAGGCTTATATGGGACTTCCGAAAGATCTGGAAGAGGCAGCACGTCTTGACGGATGTAACATCGGTCAGACCTTCCTGTTCATCATGGCTCCTCTGACACGTTCTTCCATGGTGGCACTGGGAATCTTCACAGCAGTATTTGCATATAAAGACCTGATGTGGCCTCTGATCTGTAACAAGGATGTAATGCCTCTGTCAGCAGCACTTGCAAAAATGCAGGGACAGTACACCAACAATTATCCGCAGCTGATGGCAGCATCTCTGCTTGCATGTATCCCGATGATCGTACTGTATCTGATCTTCCAGAAGCAGTTCATCGAAGGTATTGCAACATCTGGTGGTAAGCTGTAAGTTAAAAAAATAAAAAGAAGAATCCGGGAGGTTCGGGACATTTCCCCTGAACTATACAGGCAGAATTTTGTTATACAACTGGAAGGAGAAGAATAACAGAAGGCTGCCTGAAACTGGATATCTGATTGCTGAATCATCTGTAAAGGTGAAAGTCAGGACAAAATCATTAAGATAGAAAAAGGAAGGGGTAATAAAAAATGAAACCAGGAAGTCTTTATGACAGGATATTTGGATTTTTAGGTCGGTTAATTGCATTGAATTTACTATGGATCGTGTGCTCTCTTCCTGTTATTACAGCAGGGGCATCCACCACTGCTTTGTATTATTGTACATTAAAACTCCACAAGGATGGAGATATCCGGGTATTTCATGATTTTTTTAAAAGCTTTAAGCAGAACTTCAAACAGTCAACTCTGATCTGGATCTTGATGGCAGCAGTTGCAGTATTTCTTTATATGGAGAAAGAATCGTTGGTAACTATGCCTGGTTCCATGCCACAGATTTTCAATTACGTGATTCTGACGGTATGTATTCCGCTGATTGCCATTGCACTGTACATATTCCCGACAGTTGCAGCATTTGAAAACAAAACAATGACTTTGATCACAAACGCATTTTATTTTGCGGTTAAACATATAGGTTATGCGATAGCAGTGGCAGTGATCACGATACTGCCAATGACCATGACACTTGTAGATGCAAAACTTTTTCCGGTATATCTGCTGATTTGGCTGATGGTGGGATTTTCCCTGACAGCCTATGCAGATTCCTGGTTTATGTGGAAACTGTTCAAACCGTATTTCAAAGAGGACGAAGAAGAACATCACTATGTAGATACAGAACCGGATCAGTATGCTTTTTAACAAAAAAACAACAAAGAAATGAGAGGTACAGAGTATGGAATGGATTAAGTATCATGAGGCAGAAAAAGTATTTGACCTGAGAACAGAAAACAGCACCTATCAGATGCAGGTAAGAGAGTATGATACTCTGGTTCATCTGTATTATGGATGCCCGGTAGGGGATTCCCTGATTACGGACAGGATTGTATGTGTGGACAGAGGATTCTCCGGAAATCCGTATGAAGCAGGAAAAGACAAAACATTTTCCCTGGATACTCTGCCGCAGGAATATACAGCTTACGGAAACGGAGATTATCGTATCAATGGTCTGGAAGTAGAGCAGGCAGACGGCAGCGACACTGCAAATCTGAAATTTGAATCCTATGAGATCACAAAAGGAAAATACAGCCTGAAAGGTCTCCCTGCAATGTTTGCAAAAGAAGATGAGGCAGAGACATTGGAGATTGTCCTGGCAGACCGTGTCAGCGGACTGAAAGCACATCTTCTCTACAGTGTATTCCCACATCTGGATGTGATCACCAGAGCAGTTCGTCTGGAACAGACTGGTGAGACACCTGTTACAGTAAAGAAAGCAATGTCTATGGAAATGGATTTTGAATATAGAGAAATGGATGCAGTTCATTTCTATGGCAGACATAACGTAGAACGTCAGATGGAAAGAACACATCTGGGTCATGCAAACTGGTCTGTAGGAAGTATTCGCGGCACTTCCAGTCATCATCATAACCCATTTGTAATCCTCTGCGACAGAAACACAGAAGAAACATATGGAAACTGCTATGGATATGCACTGGCTTACAGTGGAAACTTTACATTTGAGACAGAGGTAGATCAGGTAGGACATACCCGTGTGGTAATGGGAATCCATCCATATCATTTCGCATGGACACTGGAAAAAGGTGACACATTTGAAACTCCGGAAGTGATTATGTCATATTCCGCAGAAGGATTTGGAAAACTTTCTCGCATTTATCATGATGCATACAGAAACAACCTGATCCGCAGCAAATACGTAGAACAGCCAAGACCAATCCTCGTAAACAACTGGGAAGCTACCTATTTTGATTTTGATGCAGACAAACTGTATCATATTGCAGAAGAAGCCAGGAACATCGGCTTGGATATGTTTGTTCTGGACGATGGATGGTTTGGCAAAAGAGATAATGACTGGTGCGCACTTGGTGACTGGGAAGTAAATGAAGAGAAGATCAAAGGTGGACTTCCTGCACTTGCAGAGAGAATCCACGGACTTGGACTGAAATTCGGTCTCTGGGTAGAGCCGGAGATGATTTCCGAGGACAGTGATCTCTACAGAGAATATCCGGACTGGGCATTGAAGATTCCGGGACGTGCTATGAATCGGAGCAGACATCAGCTCAATCTGGACATTACCAGAAAAGAAGTCCGTGACCATATCATGAACCAGATTTTCAAAGTTCTGGATGCATGCAAGGCAGATTATGTAAAATGGGATATGAACCGCAGTGTAGACAACGTATTCTCCGCAGCACTTCCAAAAGAACGCCAGGGAGAGGTTTATCACAGATATGTACTTGCAGTATATGAAATGATGGAAAGCCTTGTGCAGAGATATCCAAATCTCCTGTTTGAATCCTGCTCAGGTGGCGGCGGAAGATTTGATGCAGGAATGCTCTATTATTCTCCGCAGATCTGGTGCAGCGATAACACTGATGCTATTGACAGACTGAAAATCCAGTACGGTACTTCTTTCGGATATCCGGTAAGTGCAATGGGGGCTCATGTCAGCGTATGCCCGAACCACCAGTCCGGCAGGATCACACCATTCGAGACAAGAGGAACGGTTGCATCATCCGGTACATTTGGCTATGAACTGGATCTGATGAAGATGTCCGAAGAAGACAAAAAGACAGCCAGAGAGCAGATTCTGAAATACAAAGAAATCGAGCATCTGGTACAGTCCGGAGATTACTATCGTCTGATAAATCCATTTGAAAACAACAACCATGTACTCTGGCAGTTCGTATCCAAGGACAAAAAAGAGACAGTTGTATGTGGCGTAAGACTCCACAGCGAAGCTAATCCGTATATCTATCTTTTCTATCCTCAGGGACTGGATGCAGATCTGCATTACGAAGACATTGCAACCGGAAAAGTATACACAGGCGCAGCACTGATGAAAGCAGGACTGCCATTACCACTGACAACAGGTGATTACCAGCCAATCAGATTTACATTTAAGGCAGTGGAGAAATAATTACCGAATCAAATAAGTTATCTGATTCAATTGTAGGTGACTGTTTGAACATAATAAAAAGATGAAAACCAGTAATTAAGTTTATTAATAGCAGATAAGCTTAGTTACTGGCTTTTTTTGTCCTTTGCCATCTATAGATATCAATCAATAAATAATCACAAAATTTTATATGATATATCTTTATAAGATGTTGTAGAATGATGTAAAATAGTCGTAGAATTATAAAAAACGAGGCAGGTAAAGAAAAATGAAAGAGAAAATCAAAAAAATGCCGGGAAGAATCAGAAATTATTTTTGCTCACATATGAGTGCGCAGGTTACAGTAACAGTAGTATTACTTCTGATTCTGGCAGGTCTGGTCCTTCAGATTTACGTAAAAAATCAATATTTTAATTATCTGCTCAGGAATACCAGATCAATGGAAGAATCCATGATTGAAACATCGACGATTAATATTGATGCAAATCTGAAGGATATCATCAGTGCTGCATGCAATGTAGGAGTTAATGAGACATTAAGAGTTCTGGTAGAAAACACGGAAGCAGACGGAATACTTCTGGCAAAAGAAAAACTGACATTGGGCAGCAGAATGGATGATATTGCTCATCAGATTGGAAGTGTTGTATCTATTGCGATTGTATCAGATGAAGGTCTGTGGCAGGAGTATGGGGTTTATTGGTACCAGACATCTTCAAAAGGAGTATGGGAAGATGGCAATCTGGATAAACTTCAGGAAATATATGAAAAGACCATGGCACTTCAGAAAGAGAAAGCAAATGTCAGGTACTATGTAGAGACAGATCCTGCTGTTCACAGTCAGTGGCCGCAGATAAGAATGGTACATATTGCAGTTCCGCTGATTGGAAAAACTTACAGTTATTCTCATGTGAAAAATGTAGCGGTCGTATCTTTCGATATGGGAGATATTCTGGAAAAAAGTGCTTTTGACAGAGTAGCTGATAAACCTCTTTCGATTGGATATATTGCAGATGAAAATAACAGAATCATTTACCATCCAAATGAAGAGTACGATGGAATGACAGTGGAAAGTTACAGAAAAACGCTGGACAGTACCGAGAATATCAGCAGATCATTAAAATATTTTGGATGGACAGCATATATTACCACGGATCTTGGAAAAATGCGTGCACAGGTTAACCAGATGTATACCAGAAGCATTTATGTATATCTGTTTTTGTTGTGTATCTGTGGATTTTTATGGCAGTTTACAATACGAAGAGTATTAAAACCAATTGATATTATACGGGATTCTATGCGAAATATTAAACTTTCCAAGAATCTTCCGAAGATAGAAGTAAAGGGAACCAATGAGATATGGCAGTTGGCTGGTTATTATAACGAAATGGCGGAAACTCTGGAACGACAGTACAAGGAAATACGTAGATATTATCGTGAAAAGAATCTTTCTATCCGTCAGAAAAATAAGGCAGAGAAAGAAGCTCTGGAATCACAGATCAATGCACATTTTCTCTGCAATACACTGACTGCGATCAATTATAATGCGATAGATAATGAAGATTATGAGGTAGCAGATCTTCTGAAAAAGCTTTCCAATATGCTTTCATATACATTCTCAAGGAAGCTTGTGTCAGTAAGTCTGGGGCAGGAACTGAGATGGGTAGAGCAGTATCTATATCTGCAGAAGTTCAGGCTTATGGATGTGTTTGACTATGAGATTGAATTTCAGGAAGAATACGGCGAATGGCCATGCTGTAAACTGTTTATTCAGCCATTTGTGGAGAATTCTATCCTTCATGGTTTTGAAGGAAGAGAAAGCGGGGGAATGATCCGTATTACGGGTCACATTGATGGATCCAGATTCCGTCTTTGCATTGAAGATAATGGATGTGGAATGAATGAAGATACAGAGAAACTGATGCAGCAGATTCTTATGGAAAAGCATACTTTGGATTTGGCAGGAACAGGAATCGGGATTCAGAATGTAGTGACAAGACTGCGAATGTATTATGGAGAAGAACTTTCTGTAGTTTTGGAATCAGAACCTGAAAAGGGGACAAAATTTACTTTCTGGCTTCCAATACCAGAGAATCCGGAGAAAGATATAGAGTAAATAAATGTAGCAAAAAAAGTAACAGAGGAGGTCTTTATACATTGAGAATTTTAATTGCAGAAGATGAGCAGAGAACCAGACAGGGATTAGTAAGGGTTTTGCAGAGCCTGAGGGATGAGTATGAGATTGTGGCACAGGCATCTAATGGAAAAGCAGCGCTGGAAATGATTCTGGAACAGAAGCCGGATGTGGTTTTTATTGATATCAAGATGCCGTTTATGGACGGGCTTTCAGTAATAGAAGCTGCCAGAGCTCAGGGAATTAAGGCAGAATTTGTGATTGTAAGTGCATATGCAGATTTTGATTTTGCCAAGCAGTCAATTTCTCTTGGTGTAATAGAGTATCTTCTGAAACCTCTTACAAGAGATGAGGCAGAAGCAGTACTGAAGAAAATTGAGAATAAGATCAGTGGAAAAAATAGCTATTCCCGCAGAAAATCCAGAAATTTGAGAGATAAATATCCGGATGCCCACCCTATGATTCTGCAAGCTCTGGATATCATACAGAGTGGATATGCCGGAAAAATAAGCCAGAAGAAATTGGCAGAAGATCTTGGGCTGAGCCAGGAATATTTCAGTTATCTTTTTGGAAAAAATATCGGAGAAAATTTCAGCACTTTTCTAAGGGAGTATAGAATTGAACAGGCACAGTATATGTTGAGGGAAGAAATATGTGATCAGAGGGATGTTCCTTATCAGGTAGGATTTTCCGATTCTAAATACTTCAAAAAAGTCTTTCGCGAGGTGACAGGAAAGAGTCCATCTGAATATCTGTCAGAAATAAAAGAGTAAAAATATAAGAAATATATGGAAAATATCCTGAAAATCTTAAAATATTTCCTTAATCTTAAAATATTATCCGTACAAAATTCCTTTTTCCATAAAATCTTGGGTTATGCGGTGGAAATTTGAATGGTAAAATATATACAACAAAACAACAGAGAGACGACTTAAAATTGTGCAACTAACCAAAACAAAATTCAACTAAGAAGGAAAAAGGGAGGAAAAAACATGAAAAAAACATTATTTACAGCAACATTATTGGCGACTTCGCTGATGGCGGCATCAACTGTACAGGCAGCTCCGCAGGAAGTTACAATGTGGCATTATTTTGATCAGAAGCCAGAGCAGGAAATGCTCGCAGACATGGTTGAAGAATATAATTCTTTACAGGATGACATTCACATCAATGCAACATTCGTATCCAGAACAGAGTTAATGAACCAGTACACAGTTGGAGCACTTTCAGGAGAACTTCCTGATATCGGACAGGTAGATTCACCGGATATGGAATCCTACATATCTCTCGGAGTATTCGAAGATATCACTGATGATCTAGAATCATGGGGAGAACTGGATCAGTTCTATGATGGACCATTAAGCTCCTGTAAAGACCCTGATGGAAAAGTTTACGGACTTCCACAGAATAGTAACTGTCTTGCACTTGCTTGCAATATGGATCTTCTGAAAGCAGCCGGATATGATCATATGCCGCAGAGTCTTGATGAGTTCAAGGAAATGGTTGCAGCAACAACAGATGCATCCAATGATGTATACGGATTCGCAATGTGTGCAGTATCTACAGAAGAAGGAACATTCCAGATCCTTCCATGGCTGAGATCTGTACAGAATGGAACTGGCGTTAATGTTGATAATATTACTGCTGATTCTGCTGTAAATGGATTACAGACACTTGGAGATTTTGTAGCAAACGGATACATGAGTAAAGAGTGTGTAAACTGGACACAGGCAGATGCATGGAATCAGTTCTGCGCAGGAAAAGCTGCATTTGCAGAATGTGGAACATGGCATCTGGCACAGACAGATGCAATCAACGGAGCATTTGAATATGACTTTACACTTCTTCCAACAGGCGACGAAGGAACCTCTACATCTACAATCGGTGGTGAGAACTTTGGTGTCTGCAAAGGATCAGAAAACAAAGAAGCATGTGCTAAATTCCTTGAGTGGCTCTGCTCACAGGAAAACGAAGCAAAATGGGCAGCTGTAGGCGGAAAGATTCCTACAAGACAGGATGCGACAGCTGAATACACATTTGAGCAGGATGGATTTAAGGTATTTACAGATGAAATGAATTATGCGCAGGCTCGTGGACCGCACGCTGAATGGCCATCTATTTCTGAAGCGGTTTATACAGCAACACAGTCTGTAATCGTAGACGGAACATCTGCAAAAGACGCTCTTGAAACAGCAGCAGCTAAAATTAATCCAATCGTAGAAGAAACTCCTCTTCCTGAAAGCAACTAAAACTAACAAATAGGGAAGGATGTGGCTTTAATGGCAGCAAAGTCTAGGACTATGGCGCAGCAAAAGACGAAAGAAGCATACTGTTTCATTGTACCTGCATTTATTTATATGATCCTTGTGCTGGGATACCCGATCGTTTATAACATTATTCTCAGTCTTAAGGATGTAAATGTAAAGAACCTGAAATCAGGAACTTCCGTATTTGTCGGATTACAGAACTATATTGATTTATTCCATGATCCGACATTTCTTCTGGTTCTGCGCAATACATTTATTTTTACAATAGCTTGTCTTATTTTCCAGTTTACCATCGGATTTGCATTTGCGATGTTTTTCAATCAGAAATTTAAACTCGCAGGTCCGATCAGAGGTCTGATTCTTGTCAGCTATATGATGCCAATGGCAGTAACTGGTCTTCTTGGTAAAAATATCTTTTCCAATGCAGGTCTTATCAATGACCTGCTTGGAAAAATCGGAATCAGCGGTCCGGAATGGCTGGTTAACACCAGCACAGCTCTGATTGCAGTAATTATTATGAACTGCTGGGTAGGTATTCCGTTTAATATGCTCCTTCTTGTATCAGGACTTACAAGTATTTCACCGGATGTATACGAGAGCGCATCCATGGATGGAGCAAATTGGGGACAACGTTTTCTTTTTATAACTCTTCCCCTGATGAAAGAGTCAATTCTTGCAGTACTGATGTTAGGATTTATCTATACATTCCGTGCATTTGACCTGATGTATATCATGACAGCCGGAGGTCCGTTGAATTCAACAGATGTGCTGGGAACATATTCTTATATGTTATCATTTACACAGTTTAACTTTTCAAAAGGTGCGGCAGTTGCAATGGTACTGTTTGCATGCCTGTTCCTTATTGGTCTGTTCTATCTGAAACTGTTATCAAAAGAAGAGGAGGAAGGCTGATATGGATAATATGACAGGTGCTGAAAAGGCAAAAGAGATCAGAAATTCGATATTTGCACTTCTTATTGCATTTATCTTCTTATTTCCGATTTACTGGCTGATACAGATTTCATTTAAGTCAGATGCAGAAACATTTGGAAAGGTTCTTACCTATTTTCCACATGATTTCACCTTTGAACCGTGGCTGGAAAACTTAACAGATAAAACGTTTCTGATATCTTTGAAAAACAGTTTTCTTAATGGACTTTTGACAATGGCAATTGCTCTGGTACTCGGTGTCCCGGCAGCATATGGAATGGGAAGATACAGAGTAAAAGGTGGAAATGTTTTCCTTCTTACATTTCTGATTTCACAGATGCTTCCTCCATCCCTGACATTGACCCCAATGTATCTGATTTTCAGTAAATTGGGCTTTCTTGGAAATCATCTGACAGCTCCGGTTGCGATTGCAGCCAGTTCTATACCGTTTGTAATTGTAACATTGAGACCTTATTTCAGAAGTATTCCGGTATCATTGGATGAGGCCGCAAGACTGGATGGATGCGGATCGGTAAAAGCATTTCTTATGGTTATGCTTCCGGCAGTAAAAACAGGAATTATTACTATCATGGTTATTTCATTCCTGAATGGATGGAATGATCTGGTATATTCAATGACATTTAATGTTGCAGAGACAATGAGACCTTTGACAGCGAATATTTATAAATTCCAGAGTGCATATGGTACAAGATGGAACTGTATCATGGCATATGGTGCAATACTGGTACTTCCGGTAATTCTGATGTTTATTTTCTTACAGAAATATATTGTAGGCGGTCTTGTCGCAGGTGCAGTAAAAGACTGATAAAACAAAAGTTATTATTATAAACAAGTTCAGCGAATTAGAACAAAACAGATAAAACTGCAGTTCCGATTCGCTGAAACTCCATAAAGAGTAAGAATAAAAAGGAGAAGGAAGAAATGGCAAATCAGGAAGAAGTAAGAGATGTATATGGGTATTTTGAACAAAAAGGAAATGCACTGTGCTATCGTTATGAAGCTGAACGGGTAAGAATTGAGCCATGGGGTGCTGACAGTTTTCGTGTACGTGCATGGAAAACAGCAGAGATGGATCCGGCAGATTGGGCGCTGACCACACCGGAGAAAGAAGTTACACCGGAAATTGAAGTTCGTGAGGATGGGGCAACTATCTGCAATGGTAAGATTCGTGCAGAGATCAATTTGATTGGTAAAATTGCATTTTATAATCAAAAAGGAGAACTTTTACTGGATGAGTATGTCCGCAACAGAAAAGATATGTTCGGAAATACCTGCAGTTCTCTTGAAGTGGAAGCCAGAGAATTTAAGCCGATTACAGGCGGCGATTACAGACTCACTATGCGTTTTGTTTCTACACCCGAAGAAAAAATTTATGGTATGGGACAGTATCAGCAGCCATATCTTGATGTAAAAGGTGCAGACCTTGAATTGGCTCATAGAAATTCACAGGCCAGTGTTCCATTTATGCTCTCCAGTCTTGGATACGGATTCCTTTGGAACAATCCTGCTGTAGGACGTGTAAATTTTGGCAAAAACATTACAACATGGGAAGCGTTTTCTTCCAAAAAACTGGATTACTGGATCACAGCAGGTGACACACCGGCTGAAATCGAAGAAGCTTATGCAAATGCAACAGGTAAAGTTCCGATGATGCCTGAATATGCAATGGGATTTTGGCAGTGCAAACTTCGTTACCAGACACAGGAAGAACTTCTTGAGGTAGCAAGAGAATACAAGCGTCGTAATCTTCCGATTTCTGTGATCGTAGTTGACTTTTTCCACTGGCCTATGCAGGGTGAATGGAAATTTGACCCGACATACTGGCCGGATCCGGATGCAATGATCAAAGAACTGAAAGATATGGGAATTGAACTGATGGTTTCCATCTGGCCGACAGTAGATTACAGAAGCGAGAATTTCAATGAAATGAAGAGTAAAGGTCTTCTGATCCGCGTAGATTCCGGATATCCGATATCCATGGATTTTCAGGGAAATACACTTCATTACGATGCAACTAATCCGGAAGCACGTGAATATGTATGGGAAAAAGCAAAGAAGAATTATTATGATAAAGGTGTAAAAGTATTCTGGCTGGATGAAGCAGAACCGGAATATACAGTTTATGATTTCGAGAATTATCGTTATCATCTCGGACCGGATATTCAGGTTGGAAATATTTATCCTGTTATGTATGCAAAGACATTTTTGATGGAATGAAAGCAGAAGGACAGGAGAACATTATCAATCTTCTCCGCTGCGCATGGGCCGGTTCACAGAAATATGGTGCACTGGTCTGGTCCGGAGACATCAAATCTTCCTTCCCGAGTATGAAAAATCAGGTTGCAGCAGGTCTTAATATGGGAATTGCAGGTATTCCGTGGTGGACAACAGATATCGGCGGATTTTTCGGAGCAAATATAAATGATCCGGAATTCCATGAACTTCTGGTCCGTTGGTTTGAATATGGATGCTTCTGTCCGGTTATGAGACTTCACGGATATCGCTGGCCGCTTCAGCCTCAGTATGGTACAACTGGTGGAGCTACATGTGTATCAGGAGCACCAAATGAGGTATGGAGTTACACAGATCAGGTTTGTGAGATTCTGTCAGATTATTTGAGATTAAGAGAGCGCATGCTTCCATATATTACAGAATTGATGGAGGAGGCTCATGAAAAAGGAACTCCTGTTATGCGTCCGCTGTTCTATGACTTCCCGGAAGACAAAGAAAGTTGGAATGTAGAGACAGAGTATATGTTTGGACCAAAAGTTCTGGTAAAACCGATCACAGATGCAGATGCACGTGAGACAGATGTATATCTTCCTGGTGGAGCCTCCTGGACAAATGCATGGACAGGTGAAACCTTTGAAGGTGGACAGAAAGTACATGTGGCAGCACCGATCGAGCAGATTCCATTGTTTACAAGAGATGGTTACAAACTGCCGATGAAATAAAGAAGTTTAAAGATCAGGAGGGTGTCGCAGAATTATCGAGGGATAATTTTCGACACCCTTTTAAAGAACATTTAACGGTGTCACCGCTGATCCAAATGGATGATAAAGGAGAAGAAAAAATGGGAAAAGCAGCAAATTCAAGTATTTCTCTTAAACAGATTCATGTTACAGATAATTTTTGGAATAAATATGTGCATCTGGTAAAGGATGTGATTATTCCTTATCAGTGGGATATTCTGAATGATAAACTGGAAGATGTAGAAACCAGTCATTGTATAGAAAATTTCAAAATTGCAGCAGGAGAAAAAGAGGGAGAATTTCAGGGCGCGTATTTCAGGATACGGATGTTGCAAAATGGCTGGAAGCAGTTGGTTTTGTGTTAAATTATGAAAGAGATGAAAAGCTGGAAGAATTGGCTGATGAGACGATTGAACTGATCGGACGTGCACAGCAGCCGGATGGATATTTAAATACATATTTTACGATCAAAGAACCGGATGGACGATGGAGTAATCTTATGGAAGGTCATGAGCTTTATACAGCAGGGCATATGATCGAGGCAGCAGTAGCATACTATGAAGCAACCGGAAAACGTAGATTCCTGGAAATTGTATCAAAATTTGCAGATCTTGTCTGCCAGACTTTCGGATCGGAAGAGGGAAAAATCCATGGATATCCGGGACATCAGGAAATAGAACTGGCACTTGTAAAGCTTTACCGTGTAACACGTGAGAAAAAATATCTGGATCTGGCAAAATATTTCATAGATCTGAGAGGTACTGGCAAAAATTATTTTCTGGAGGAGGAAAAGAGACCGGGACATAAGCGTATTTTTCCGGATTTTGTAAATTATGATACCATGTATGCGCAGGCACATAAACCGGTAAGAAAACAGAGGACAGCAGAAGGACACGCTGTAAGAGCAAACTATATGTATTCTGCAATGGCAGACCTGGCATATGAATATCAGGATAAAGAATTACAGCAGCATGCCGAAACTTGTGGGATAATATGGTGCACAAAAGAATGTATATTACAGGAAGTGTTGGATCTTCTGGATTCTTGGAACGATTTACAACAGATTATGATCTGCCAAATGACAGCAATTATTCTGAGACATGTGCTACGATTGCACTTGCTATGTTTGGAAAGAGAATGGCAGATATGGAGAAGGATGCTTCTTATATGGATGTAGTGGAACGGGCTTTATATAATACACTTTTATCAGGCATAGCTATGGATGGAAAAAGCTTTTTTTATGTAAATCCTCTGGAAGTATGGCCGGTAAGCTGTATGCCGAGAACTTCACGCGAACATGTGAAACCTGTCAGGCAGAAATGGTTTGGTGTTGCATGCTGCCCGCCAAACATTACCAGAACATTGGCATCTCTTGGACAATACATCTATTTCCAAGAAGAAAATGAAATTTACGTAAATCTGTATGTTGCAAATGAAACAGAAGTTACACTTAATGGAGTTCCGTTCAAAATTACGTTAAAAGGAAATTTCCCATGGGAAAACAAGATGACAGTTTCTGTAGATGGTGTGCAAGAAACTGAGGCGATGATCGCATTCAGGGTTCCGGCATATGCAGAGAATTTCAAAATTTTGAGAAACGGTAAAGAAGAGAATCTGACAGAAGACCATGGATATATTAAAATTTCCGGAAAAATGTATAAAGAAACATTTGAAATAAGTTTTGATGCAGAGCCAGTATTTGTTCATGCAAATCCACAGGTAAGAGTTGACAGTGCAAAAGTGGCAGTAGTAAAGGGACCTCTGGTTTACTGTGTGGAAGAAGCGGATAACGGGGAGAATCTTTCTTCTGTTATGGTTAATACTGATCAGAAGATTGAAGAAACATATGATGACGAACTTCTGGAAGGATGCAGTGTACTCCATATAACCGGCAAAAAAATTTCAGAGAAGGGTTGGAATGAAGGAATATTGTATCAGAACAGAAAAGTAGAACTGGAAGATGTTAAATTGACACTGGTACCATATTGTTATTGGGGAAATCGTGAAAATGGAGAAATGCTTGTGTGGATGAAGGAACTTTTTTATATGTAATTCGCTGATAAAATAAAGGAAAAATAAAAGGAGATCGCAGAAAAATATGTGGTCTCCTTTTGGTCTGTTCAGTATTTGTTTGATTATAGGCTGACAATTATTTTTTCTTTTTGGAATTATGCTCCGATTCCGGATTCATCCCGTCGATTATATGCTCGATCATCATCTTTTTTACATAAACATCAAAGCTTAACAGACAGATAAAGGAAAATCTTTTCAGGTTCGCCTGATCTTCTTCATCTGCGTCCCCGAAAGTATCCTGTGCTGTTTTGTATTTGCGCAGAAGGTCTTTTTTCAGGGATTCAATCTGTTCCTTTTCCATGCTGAAAACTTCATTATAAATATAAGTCATATCTTTCCCAGTCATGGATTTAAAATATTCCTGCGTGATCGGTGTGAGCAGAGTCTGGATATCATTGATGGAAAGAATATTCTTGAAATAGTAAATAAAAATCAGCATCAGCACATGTTCTTTGGAATAACGTTTCTTCTCAGGCGGGGGAAGGAGCTTATTCTTTGCATAATTGTTGATCATAGTCTTGGTGAGAATCTTGTCGTCTGCGTAACGTTTGGAAGAAACGAGCTGTTCTTCCATAAAGGTTGTTACCTGATCCATATATAAATCAATATTTGGGATGTCTTCCGGTTTAATATAGTCAATCCTGGATACACTTTCCAGAATGCTGTTTATCATGTCTTTATCATCGATTGTCATCTTTTATCACCTCTGTTCCTTATTTATATAGTTTTTAAATAACTTAACTTTGTAAATGTTTTTTTTTAACTCATTACAGTAATTTATATCCGCTTGAATAAACTGCG
>ENA-OQHY01000086-OQHY01000086.1-human-gut-metagenome-genome-assembly--contig:-NODE-86-length-49078-cov-2.612899_pt1 | contig 49078 bp, 55 predicted proteins | sample MGYA00242570_ERZ504733 | MGnify/ENA primary metagenome ERZ504733 (study PRJEB26092, sample SAMD00036219) | human gut metagenome | host: Homo sapiens | study: EMG produced TPA metagenomics assembly of... | reverse complement strand
GGTCGATGAACTTAACAGCATATCCGGAAACACGGATTGTGAAGTTTGCATACTCTTCTTTTTCCGGATGCTCCATAGCATCGATCAGTTTCTCTTTTCCAAATACGTTTACGTTCAGATGATGTGCACCCTGGTTGAAGTATCCATCCAGAACATGAAGTCAATTTAGCGATTTTGTAAATCAATCACTTTTCTTGCTCGGGAGAAGCATGTCGGGATCCAATTCAGCAATAAGCCGCCGCCGGTTGTTAAAAGGGGCAGGGGCGATGTGGTTGCTTAGCGTCAGCCAGGTGGGTCTTGCCGCCGCCAGTCAGGTGGTGGCGGTGCGCGTCTGGCCGTCGTCGACCTATACACGCGTCACGGTAGAATCCAATCGGGTGCTGAAATATAAGCAATTTGCTCTCAGCAATCCTGAGCGTGTGGTGGTGGATCTCGAAGGTGTTAACCTCAACTCTGTGCTTAAGGGAATGGCGGCGCAGATCCGCGGCGACGATCCGTTTATCAAATCGGCGCGCGTGGGTCAGTTTGATCCGCAAACCGTGCGCATGGTGTTTGAGCTGAAGCAAAACGTTAAACCGCAGCTGTTTGCCCTGGCACCTGTTGCGACGTTCAAAGAGCGTCTGGTCATGGATCTCTATCCGGCGAATGCGACGGATATTCAGGATCCGCTGCTGGCATTACTGGAAGACTACAACCAGGGCAACCTGGAGAAGCAGGTGCCACCGGCCCAGAGCGGTCCGCAGCCCGGAAAAGCAGGGCGCGATCGCCCGATTGTGATCATGCTAGATCCTGGCCATGGCGGCGAAGACTCGGGCGCAGTGGGGAAATATCGTACCCGGGAAAAAGATGTGGTGCTGCAAATCGCCCGCCGGCTGAAGGCGCTGATCGATAAAGAAGGCAATATGCGCGCCTACATGACGCGAAACGAAGATGTCTTTATTCCACTGAAAGTCCGCGTGGCGAAAGCCCAGAAGCAGCGTGCAGACTTGTTCGTCTCGATTCATGCCGATGCGTTTACCAGCCGCCAGCCGAGCGGTTCGTCGGTGTTTGCGCTCTCGACTAAAGGGGCAACCAGCACCGCCGCAAGATTCCTGGCTGACTCTCAGAACGCCTCGGACCTGATTGGCGGCGTGAGCAAAAGTGGCGACCGCTATGTCGACCACACCATGTTTGATATGGTGCAGTCGCTGACCATCACCGACAGCCTGAAATTTGGTAAAGCGGTGCTGGGCAAGCTAGGCAATGTTAATAAGCTGCACAAAAACAGCGTTGAACAGGCCGGGTTCGCGGTGCTGAAGGCCCCGGATATTCCGTCGATTCTGGTCGAGACCGCGTTTATCAGTAACGTGGAAGAAGAGCGTAAGCTCAGGACGGCAAAATTCCAGCAGGAAGTGCAGAGTCGATTCTGGCAGGGATCCGGGCGTATTTCTCAGATGGGGCGACGCTGGCAAGTTGGTAGTTGAGTGCGCCGGGTAACGCCCGGCAGTTTCACACACCGCAGATACAAAAAAACACCCTGAAGGGTGTTTATTGTTTTTAGAAGTGTTGGTTGCGGGGGCCGGATTTGAACCGACGACCTTCGGGTTATGAGCCCGACGAGCTACCAGGCTGCTCCACCCCGCGTCCGTGGAAGCGCACTATACTCGGTTAGGTTTGTGATGCAACCCCTTTTTCACATAAATCATTAACTTTGTATGTAAATTGAACGGCGTTGCGATATTTGGACTATTTTTTGCTCAGAATTTGCCAAAGGGCATGTGATTCCGTTTCTTTAGAACAGTGGGTTTGTTATCTTCATCACGCGGTAATGGGCAACTTTAAGACGAGATATAATGAAAGGACGTTGGGCGAAGTATCTAATGACAGGGGCAATGGTAGCCATTCTTGCGGCCTGCTCTTCTAAACCGACCGATCGCGGTCAACAGTATAAAGACGGGAAGTTATCCCAGCCTTTCTCTTTAGTTAATCAACCTGATGCCGTTGGCGCACCGATCAACGCCGGAGACTTTTCCGAGCAGGTTTACCAGATCCGCAACGCGTCGCCACGTCTGTATGGCTCACAGAGCAGCGTTTATAACGCGGTACAGGACTGGCTACGCGCGGGCGGTGATACGCGCAATATGCGCCAGTTTGGTATCGACGCCTGGCAGATGGAAGGGGCGGATAACTATGGCAACGTCCAGTTTACCGGTTACTACACCCCGGTTATCCAGGCGCGACACACGCGTCAGGGCGAGTTCCAGTATCCCATTTACCGAATGCCGCCTAAACGCGGTCGTCTGCCGTCCCGCGCTGAGATCTACTCCGGTGCGCTGAGCGAAAACTACGTTCTGGCCTACAGCAACTCGCTGATGGACAACTTCATCATGGATGTTCAGGGCAGCGGCTATATCGACTTTGGCGATGGCTCCCCCCTGAACTTCTTTAGTTATTCCGGTAAAAACGGTCATGCCTATCGCAGCATTGGTAAAGTGCTGATCGACAGAGGCGAAGTGAAAAAAGAAGACATGTCGATGCAGGCGATCCGCGAGTGGGGTGAAAAACACAGCGAAGCCGAAGTGCGTGAGCTGCTGGAACAGAACCCGTCGTTTGTCTTCTTTAAACCGCAAAACTTTGCGCCAGTGAAAGGGGCGAGTGCCGTTCCACTGATTGGCCGCGCCTCGGTAGCTTCGGATCGTTCTATTATCCTGCGGGCACCACGCTGCTGGCGGAAGTGCCTCTGCTGGATAACAACGGCAAATTTAACGGTCAGTACGAGCTACGTCTGATGGTCGCGCTGGATGTCGGCGGTGCGATTAAAGGTCAGCACTTCGATATTTATCAGGGCATTGGCCCGGATGCGGGGCACCGTGCAGGCTGGTATAACCACTATGGGCGCGTATGGGTGCTCAAGGCAGCCCCTGGCAGCGGTAACGTATTCAGCGGCTGATTGTGGTATTCTGAGTCGTACTGAATTAACAGAGAAGGGTGAGGAATAACCTCACCCTTTTGACATCTGAGGTTTTATGTCTGTAGTAATCAGCGATGCCTGGCGTCAGCGTTTTGGCGGCACGGCACGTCTATATGGTGAAAAAGCCCTGCAGCTGTTTGCGGATGCGCATGTCTGCGTCGTGGGGATTGGCGGTGTTGGCTCCTGGGCGGCGGAAGCGCTGGCGAGAACCGGCATTGGCGCGATCACGCTGATTGATATGGATGACGTTTGCGTCACCAACACCAACCGTCAAATCCATGCCCTGCGCGATAACGTCGGGCTGGCGAAATCTGAGGTGATGGCGGAGCGTATTCGCCTGATTAACCCGGAATGCCGCGTGACGGTGATCGATGACTTTGTGACGGCAGATAACGTCGCCGAATACATGAGTAAAGGCTACAGCTATGTCATCGACGCGATCGACAGCGTGCGTCCAAAAGCGGCGTTGATTGCTACTGTCGGCGTTACAAGGTTCCTCTGGTTACCACCGGGGGGGCTGGCGGGCAAATCGATCCCACGCAGATTCAGGTGGCCGATTTGGCAAAGACGATTCAGGACCGCTGGCGGCCAAGCTGCGCGAGCGCTTAAAAAGCGATTTTAACGTCGTGAAAAACAGTAAAGGCAAGCTGGGCGTTGACTGTGTCTTTTCGACTGAAGCCTTAGTCTACCCGCAGGCTGACGGTTCGGTGTGTGCGATGAAAAGCACGGCGGAAGGGCCAAAAAGGATGGATTGTGCCTCAGGCTTTGGTGCGGCCACCATGGTGACCGCCTCTTTCGGCTTTGTAGCCGTCTCTCACGCCCTGAAGAAAATGATGGCGAAGGCGGAACGTCAGGCCTGAGCCTGACGCGCGGCATCCTGTACCGCCTCACTGAGTGCGACCAGGCCCTGACCGCGCGAGGCGCTGAGCTGCGCCCGTAGCCCCAGTTCATCGAACAATGCCAGCGGCGAGTGCGTCAGCAGCTCCGCCGCGCTTTTCCCTTCCACGGCGGTTAACAGTACCGCCAGCAGCCCGCGAACGATACGTCCTTCGCTGTCGCCAAAGAAATGCAGTTTTTCACCGGATACCGTGCATCCCAGCCAGACGCGGTTCTCGCAGCCGGAAATCTCTTTCGCCTGCGCTTTGCGTTCGTCTGACAGCGCCGGCAACTGCTTGCCGAGCAGGATCAGCTGGCGATATTTGTCTTCCCATTGCAACAGCGGGGCGAAAGTCTGTTTTAAGGTCTCTTCTGTGATAACCGTGCCAAACGGATGTTCGGCTAACGCTGAACTCGTCATTAATCCACCAGTATTTCAAGGGCGCGGTCAACGGCATCAACCAGCGCATCCACATCGTTTTGCGTATTATACGGCGCAAACGACGCACGCAGTGTACCGCTAACACCCAGCGCGGCCAGTAATGGCTGCGCGCAGTGCTGGCCGGCACGCAGGGCAATGCCATACCCGGCAAGCAGCGTAACCATATCGCTATGATGAACGCCGGCAAAATCAAAGGCCAGCAGGCTTGAGTCCTGCACGCGGAACGATCGAAAACCCGGACGTTTCTGCAGCGCTTCTTCTGCAAGCGTCGCCAGACCCCGGCTCCAGCGTTCTGCCTGAGCGATATCTGTTTCAGCCAGCCATTCAAGCGCGGCACTCAGGCCGATGACGCCTGCGACGTTCGGCGTTCCGGCTTCCAGACGGTAAGGGACATCCTGAGTTTTAAAGCCTCAAAGGTCACCTCGGTGATCATTTTGCCTCCCCCAAGCCACGGCGTCATTTGCGCCAGCAGGCCGGTTTTCCGTACAGCACCCCGATCCCGGTTGGGCCGTACAGCTTATGTCCTGAGAAGGCATAAAAATCAATATCCAGCTTTTGTACATCAGCGGGGAAATGCACCACGCCCTGGGCACCGTCGACCATCACCACCATGTCGTTAGCGTGGGCCACGTCGATGGCCAGAGCCAGATCCGGGCAACCCCCTGTGACGTTCGACATTTGTCCGAGAGCCAGAATGCGGCTGCGGGGGGTAATGAACTCAGATAAGCGCGCTACGTCTGGCAGAAGATCTGCACCCAGCGGCAGTTTCACAATACGCGCGCCCGTTTGCTCAGCCACCATCAGCCACGGAACCAGGTTGGCGTGATGTTCTGCCTCGCTGACAATAATTTCATCGCCGGGCTTAAGCCGCGGGCGCGCATAGCACTGGGCCACCATGTTAATGGCTTCAGTTGTGCCTCGCGTCCAGACGATGTTTTTCCCGCTTTCGGCGTTGATCAGGCGTGCGACCTGATCGCGCGCGGCTTCATAGCGCGCGGTTAATCGCTGTGCTTCGGCAAACTGGCTACGGTGCACGTTCCCGGCGCTCAGGCTATAGAACTGCTGCGTCGCCTCAATGACTGCCTGAGGCTTAAGGGCGGTAGCAGCGCTATCAAGGTAAATACCGGCATCGGCCAGCGCCGGGAACTGTGCGCGAAACTGCGCGGGACTGAAAGCGTTCATGGAATTCCTCATCTCAATAGTGAGATCGTCGCGCAATTTCATCGGCAGGGCAAGGAGGTTGATATCTATCAGATTTGTCTGCTAATCCTTACTTATCCTGGCGACTCTGAAAAAGCAGGTTATGCTAAATAAGGTTAGGTGAATGTTTAAGCCTGTTATAAATCGATGTTTGAATAGCATTAATTGCTAAAGGAGAATAAGCATGAAAAAGACAGCCGCCATTATCTCTGCCTGTGCGTTGACCTTTGCCCTGAGCGCCTGTTCCGGTAACAACTACGTAATGCATACTAACGATGGCCGTTCTATCGTCTCTGAAGGGAAACCGACAACCGATAACGACACCGGTATGATTTCGTATAAAGATGCGAACGGGAACAAGCAGCAGATTAATCGCACTGACGTGAAGGAAATGAAAGAAATCGAGCATTAATCGATCGCAGGCGAAAAAAAGCACCGCAAATTGGCGGTGCTACATTAATCACTATGGACAGACAGGGTAAATGTACAGGAAGTGAAAAATTGGTAGCGTTGCTACCGTGGTCTGAATCGCAGACCAATTGCAAACACAACAACACAACATCACAACCGTAAGCCAAAAGCCCTTCAGAACACGCATTCCGAAAAAAGCTCTTCGTTCCGGCTCAGGAAGTGCCGCCACTATAGGTATTTGCTGGTAGTTCCTCAACGGACAAATTATAATGGCTCAGATAAAAAAACTAATAGGTTAAACATTGTTTCCTGTTTGTTAAATCTCGTTAACATCTAAGCCAGATAACCATGTCGAAGCGATTGCCACCCCTAAATGCATTACGTGTTTTTGATGCAGCAGCACGTCACCTGAGTTTCACGCGCGCAGCCGATGAGCTTTTTGTGACACAGGCCGCAGTAAGTCACCAAATCAAGTCTCTGGAGGATTTCCTGGGCCTTAAGCTGTTCCGTCGGCGCAACCGTTCATTACTGTTGACCGAAGAGGGGCAGAGCTATTTTCAGGATATTAAAGAGATTTTTTCCCAGCTCACGGAAGCCACGCGCAAGCTGCAGGCCCGCAGTGCAAAAGGCGCGCTGACGGTAAGTTTATTACCCAGTTTTGCCATTCAGTGGCTGGTGCCAAGACTCACAAGCTTTAACTCAGCTTATCCGGGAATCGACGTTCGAATCCAGGCGGTGGACCGTCAGGAAGACAAGCTGGCCGATGATGTGGACGTCGCCATTTTTTATGGCCGCGGTAACTGGCCAGGCTTGCGTGTCGAAAAATTATACGCAGAATATCTGCTGCCGGTCTGTTCACCGCTGCTCTTAACGGGCGAAAAGGCGCTGAAGACCCCCGCTGACCTGGCGCGACATACGCTTTTACATGATGCTTCTCGCCGTGACTGGCAAACTTATACCCGTCAATTAGGTCTTAATCATATAAACGTGCAGCAGGGCCCCATTTTTAGCCACAGCGCAATGGTGTTACAGGCTGCCATTCACGGGCAAGGCGTGGCGTTGGCGAATAACGTCATGGCGCAGTCCGAAATTGAGGCAGGCCGTCTGGTTTGTCCATTTAATGATGTGCTGGTCAGCAAGAACGCGTTTTATCTGGTTTGTCATGACAGTCAGGCAGAACTGGGTAAATAGCCGCTTTCCGACAGTGGATTCTGGCGAAAGCGGCGAGTGAGCAAGAAAAATTCCGCTTCAGGTATGAACAGTAACTTTTGTGTGCCGGGCACGCATCACTTTAGGATTTAAACATGACCAGCCGATTCATGCTGATTTTTGCCGCGGTGAGTGGCTTTATTTTTGTTGCACTGGGCGCCTTTGGCGCACATGTATTAAGCAAGTCGTTGGGGGCGGTAGAAATGGGCTGGATCCAGACCGGCCTTGAATACCAGCATTCCACACGCTGGCGATTTTTGGGCTGGCGGTGGCAATGCAGCGCCGCATCAGCATCTGGTTTTACTGGAGCAGCGTATTCCTGGCGTTAGGCACCGTGTTGTTCAGCGGTAGTCTGTACTGCCTGGCGCTTTCGCATTTACGCCTGTGGGCGTTTGTTACACCTGTCGGCGGCGTCAGCTTCCTGGCAGGTTGGGTATTAATGTTTATCGGAGCCATCCGTCTGAAACGCAAGGGCGTTGTTCATGAATAAGGTTGTTTTATATTGTCGCCCGGGGTTTGAGAAAGAGTGCGCCGCGGAAATTACTGATAAAGCGGCGAAGCGCGAAGTCTTTGGCTTTGCACGCGTTAAAGAAAATGCCGGCTACGTCGTATTCGAGTGCTACCAGCCTGAGGATGCGGATAAACTGGCGCGTGAGCTGCCGTTCAGCTCACTGATCTTCGCTCGCCAGATGTTTGTCGCCGGTGAACTGCTAAAAGATCTTCCGCCGGAAGACCGCATCACGCCGGTTGTGGGTATGCTGCAGGGCGTCGTGGAAAAGGGTGGCGAGCTGCGTGTTGAAGTCGCGGACACCAACGAAAGCAAAGAGCTGATGAAGTTCTGCCGTAAGTTCACCGTACCGCTGCGCGCTGCACTGCGTGACGCAGGCGTGCTGACAAACTACGAAACGCCAAAACGTCCGGTGGTGCATATATTCTTTATCGCCCCCGGCTGCTGTTACACGGGTTACTCCTACACCAACAACAACTCTCCCTTCTTCATGGGCATTCCGCGTCTGAAATTCCCTTCAGATGCGCCAAGCCGTTCGACCCTGAAGCTGGAAGAGGCGTTCCACGTGTTTATCCCGGCGGATGAGTGGGATGAGCGTTTGGCGAACGGCATGTACGCGGTCGATCTCGGCGCATGTCCGGGCGGCTGGACCTATCAACTGGTGAAACGCAACATGTGGGTTTCTTCGGTTGATAACGGCCCGATGGCCCAGAGCCTGATGGATACCGGACAGGTCACCTGGCTGCGTGAAGATGGTTTCCGCTATCGTCCCACCCGCAACAACATCTCCTGGATGGTGTGCGATATGGTTGAGAAACCGGCAAAAGTGGCCGCGCTGATGGCCTCCTGGCTGGTGAACGGCTGGTGCCGAGAGACTATCTTTAACCTCAAGCTGCCGATGAAAAAGCGCTATGAGGAAGTCTCGCAAAACCTGGCTATATCCAGGCGCAAATGGATGAGCACGGCATTAACGTGGAGATTCAGGCGCGCCAGCTGTATCACGACCGCGAAGAAGTGACGGTGCATATTCGTCGCTGGTGGGCTGCTGTCGGCGGACGTCGCGACGAGCGATAATACGCGTTACATTGCCCGGTGGCGTTTTGCTTGCCGGGCGATTCATCTGAAAACGATTTAACGTTCTAAGCGCAACTGCTGCAAGTTCCCGTCCAGCTGTAAATCCGTCTGTAACGTCGCCACATCCCGCAGATAAAGGCCATCTCTTTATGCGCCTCCAGCTTTTTGCGCCATTTTTCCGGGACCTCGTCCAGCCTGGCGTAAATCCCTTCCAGACTCTGAAAATCCGTCAGCAGTTGGGCGGCACTCTTCGGCCCGATGCCTGCCACTCCCGGAACCTTCGAGCTGCTTATTCCGGCCAGCCCCCAGTAGTCAGGAAGTTGTTCCGGCGAGACGCCAAACTCATTGGCGATAAAGGGGGCATCAAGCCAGCGCTTCTGGAAGTAATCGCGGATGCGGACGGTGGGCGAAAGCAGCTGGCAGTAGCTTTATCGGTTGAGACGATGGTGGCTGATGCCCGGCGTTCGCGACCTTGACGGCTAACGTGGCGGCCAGGTCATCGGCTTCATTACCATGAGCTCCCCAGCAGGGAACGCCGCGCTGTTCAAAGGCGGCGCGAATGGCCGGCATTTCGGCATGCAGATCGTCAGGCATTGGTGCGCGCCCGGCCTTGTAGTCGGGAAGGCGCTGGTGTCGCCAGCCGCTGTTACGCGCTTCGTCATCAAAAACGGCAACCACATGGGTCGGGTTCGCTATGGCGGATAAGGTGCTCCAGCGCGTGCAGACACGTGTCCTTACAGGGCGTACCTTGCACCGCATGGATCCGGCGAATGAGGTTGAGCGCATCGACGATAAGCAAATGAACAGCCACAGATAATCTCCCTTCTGTTTAATGGGGGAAGGGTAACATTGTCAGCGGTGGGAAACTATGTGCGGTGGGGAAAACAGGAAGAAGCCTCGCAAAACGAGGCTTCCTGAAAGGCTTAATCGCAGGTCACGATCTTCATCGCCAGGCCGCCGCGAGATGTTTCGCGGTATTTGGCGTTCATATCTTTACCTGTTTCGTACATGGTTTCGATAACTTTATCGAGGCAAACGCGCGGTTCACTGGTACGACGCAGCGCCATACGTGCGGCGTTGACCGCCTTCACGGAGGCGATGGCGTTACGCTCGATGCAAGGCACCTGTACCTGTCCGGCAACCGGGTCGCAGGTCAAGCCCAGGTTATGTTCCATGCCGATTTCAGCCGCAATACAGACCTGTGTCGGGCTTGCGCCCAGCAGTTCTGCCAGACCCGCCGCAGCCATGGAGCAGGCGACGCCAACTTCACCCTGACAGCCTACTTCTGCACCGGAAATGGAGGCGTTCATCTTGTACAGTGAACCAATCGCACTGGCGACCAGCAGGTAGCGTGCCAGCGAGTTGGCGTTCACTTCGCGGATAAACTTGTCGTAGTACGCCAGTACCGCCGGAACGATACCGCAGGCGCCGTTAGTCGGTGCTGTCACCACGCGGCCACCCGCAGCGTTCTCTTCGTTTACCGCCAGCGCGAACATATTGATCCAGTCAACGACCGCCATAGGTCCGTGGTCGTTTTGTCGGTGCTCACGAGCATACGACGCAGCGCTGCCGCACGGCGTGGTACGCGAAGCTTACCGGGCAGAACGCCTTCGGTAGTGATCCCACGTTCGATACCGCCGCGCATGACTTCCCAGACGTTGGTGAAGTGCTGTTCCAGTTCCGCTTTGCTGTGCAAGGCCAGCTCGTTTTCATCATTAGGCGGAAGGGAGAGACCCGTTTCCTGGCAGTGACGCTGAAGATCCGCCGCGGTTTTGTACGGATAAGGCACGTCAACGGAGGATGTGCTGGTTTCACCAAAGTGGTCTTCGTCGACGATAAACCCGCCGCCGATAGAGTAGTAAGTCTGGCTGTATACCGCTTTGTCACCTGCCAGCGCGGTAATACGCATTCCGTTTTCGTGCAGTGACAGGTTGTCTGCATGGAAATTCATGCAATGATCAACCGGGAATTCCACTTCATGTTCGCCATTTGCCAGCAGCAGGCGACCGTGGGTATTGACGTCCTGGATGAAACCAGGGATGCATCAATATCAACGGTATCCGGCAGGTTTCCTGCCAGGCCCATGATAATGGCGATATCAGTATGGTGGCCCTTACCTGTCAGGGAGAGAGAGCCGTACACATCGACAACCACGCGGGTTACGTCGTGCAAAATGCCGCGCGCAATCAAGTCATCCGTGAACTGCTTACCGGCTTTCATTGGTCCGACGGTGTGAGAGCTGGAAGGACCAATACCGATTTTGAAAATATCGAATACGCTAATCATGATGCGTCCATTGCTTTCAGTCAGAGGGGGAGGAGTGCGCCGTCCTGAGACGCGCGGGTGATAATCAGAACATGGTGTACAGGGAGTAGAAGATTGCGGAGATAGCGATAAGCCCATGATAACCACGAAGATATTGCTAATCTGACCGCTGTACTTGCGCATGGCAGGTACTTTCTGAATCGCGTACATCGGCATCAGGAACAGAATCATCGCGATAACCGGGCCGCCCAGGGTTTCAATCATGCCCAGGATGCTTGGGTTCAGCGTGGCAACTGCCCAGGTGGTGACCAGCATGAACAGCGCGGTCATCTTGTTCAGTTTGTTGACTTCAATGCTCTTACCTTTACCGCGCAGAGATTTAATCACCATACCGTTGAAGCCTTCACGTGCGCCCAGGTAGTGGCCGAGGAAGGATTTGGTAATGGCGATGATCGCGATGATAGGTGCCATCCACGCGATGACCGGTGCGTTAAAGTGGTTCGCCAGGTAAGACAGAATGGTGATGTTCTGCTCTTTCGCTGCTGCCAGATCCGCCGGGGAGAGGCTCAGTACGCAGCTGAAGACGAAGAACATAACGGTCAGCACCATCATGATGTGTGCACGCGCCAGGATGCTGGAGCATTTCTTCTCTGCACCGTCGCCGTACTCTTCACGCTTCGCCACGGCGAAGGAGGAGATGATCGGTGAGTGGTTAAAGGAGAATACCATCACCGGGATCGCCAGCCACAGGGTCATCAGCAGGCCGTTACCGGTTGCAGATGCGCTGCTCAGGGAGAGCGTTTCCAGCGCGGCACCGTGCCACTGTGGAATCAGATACAGCGCCAGTACCATCAGTGCAGCCACAAACGGGAACACCAGGATGCTCATCGCTTTCACGATCATCTGCTCACCGAAACGGACAATGGTCATCATGCCCACAATCAGGATCAGAGACAGAATGGCACGCGGTGGTGGCGTCATGTGCAGCTGGTGCAGCATGAAGCTTTCAACGGTGTTAGTGATTGCAACGCTGTAAACCAGCAAAATGGGGTAAATCGCGAAGAAGTAGAGCAGGGTAATCAGTTTACCTGCGCCCACGCCAAAATGTTCTTCAACGACTTCAGTAATGTCTTCGCCAGGATTTTTACCGGACAGCACGAAGCGGGTCAGGCCGCGGTGCGCAAAGTAGGTCATCGGGAAGGCAATGATAGCCATGATGATCAGCGGAATCAGACCGCCGACGCCTGCGTTAATAGGAAGGAACAATACACCAGCGCCGATAGCTGTGCCGTAAAGGCCAAGCATCCACATGGTATCTGATTTGCGCCAACCACTTCGGGATTCAATCGAAGCAACGGTGCTGGTTTGAGTGGTTTCCATCTGTATCTCCTGGAGGAAGCAAATTGTCAGGTTTGTAGTCAAATCCGATGAAAAAGTGCCTGACGGTAATATGAAATTCGTTCAGTGACGGTTTTTTAATAATTTTCGCCCGTAACTATTGGCGGGCGGAAAGATACATTCTCGTTATGAATCTATCAGTGATCCCGATCCCAATTGCAATAATCCACTTTTGATGTGGGCATCTTTAGACCATTTATCTATTAAAAAAACATCGAATAGGATTTACGGGCGCGAAGGCTACCATCAACAACATGTGAGCTAAAAGAGCACCCGCGAAGATAGGTGTCTTACGCTGTAAAGAAATGGGTTTTTAGGATTTTCTGGCAGGTAATTTAGTTTAAGGCTGATAATTTACGGTTGTAAAAACGAGGTAATCGTTTGCGTGGCGACGGAGTTTGTAAAAGGTATAAGCAATATCTATGAGTTGTTTCGGTAATAAAAAAGCCGGGCCCCACAGCATCGTGGCCCGGCTTTTATCAGGAGAGTGAAAATGTTACGTGCAGATTTCGTAGCAAGGAATGTACGCTGACCCGGGTAGCTTCATGCGGTGCTGGGCAACAAAGCCCTGCAGCATGTCATCCATGCGGCGCATCATTTCGCGATCGCCATGGATCTTATACGGACCATACTTCTCAATAGCACGGATACCCATCTCTTTCACGTTACCCGCCACGATGCCGGAGAAGGCGCGTCGCAGGTCGGCAGCCAGGACTTCTACCGGCTGGTCCGGGTACAGTTTCAGGTTGGCCATGTTTTCGTGCGAGGGTTCGAACGGGATCTGCAGGTCCGGCGCGATGCGGATTGACCAGTTAAAGCTGTAGGCATCTCCGGTATCGCGACGGTTCTCTTTTACCAGCGGCATCGCTTTTTTCATCTGACGCGCCACTTCTGCCGCATCGTCAATGATGATGCGATAGTGACGACGCGCGGTTTCCCCCAGCGTATGCACGATAAACTCGTCCAGTACGCGGAAGTAGTCAGCGCTCTCTTTCGGCCCGGTCAGGATCAACGGCAGAACCTGATCTTTGTTAGCCGGGTTCATCAGAATACCCAGCAGGTAGAGCAGCTCTTCTGCGGTTCCCACGCCGCCCGGGAAGATGATTATCCCGTGGGCGATACGGACAAACGCCTCAAGGCGTTTCTCGATATCCGGCATAATAATCAGTTCGTTAACCAGCGGGTTAGGTGGCTCAGCGGCGATGATCGACGGCTCGGTCATACCGATAAAGCGCCCTTCTTTGTAACGCTGCTGAGCGTGTCCCACTGCCGCGCCTTTCATTGGCGCTTCCATCGCCCCGGGACCACAGCCGGTACAGATATTCAGCTCACGCAGGCCGAGTTGGTTACCCACCGACGGGCATAGAGATATTCGGTTTCGTTAATCGAGTGACCACCCCAGCAGACGACCATATTAGGGGCTTCGCCCACGTGCAGGGCGCGTGCGTTACGTAAAATGGAGAACACCAGATTGGTGATATGTACCGAGCTTTCCAGGTCGAGATGCTGGAAGCGGCCTGCGTTGTGGATCTGCCCGTTAACAAACAGGATGTCACGCAGCACGGCAAACAGGTTGGCCTGAAGGGAGCGAATGATGCGCCCGTCCACAAAGGCCTCTTCCGGCGGGTTGATCACTTCAAGTTTCACGCCACGCTCGCGGCGCAGCACGTTGATATCAAAGCTTTCGAAGCGGGACAGCAGCTCTTTACTGTTGTCGGTCAGGCTTCCGGAGTTCAGTACGGCAAGTGAACAGTTACGAAACAATTGATAAAGATGCTGCTGGCCGTGCGTTTAAGCATGTCCACTTCCAGCTGCGACAACATATCCATTGAGCCAAGAGGCTAATATGTGTAATCAAGTGAGCTCCTTACGGGACGATTATCGTCTTTCCCTGTTGATTACAATAGCCCTGGCTTACGACGTTTCACAACCTAAAGCGCGGAATAGACCGCGCATATTGCGAAAATATTTAGGTTACTGGCGTACAAGACGGCCGGTGGCAGGCACAAAGTCCGTGTTGGTGCGCCATGGATTGATATCCAGACCACCACGGCGGGTGTAGCGCGCATAAACGCTTAACGTTTCGGGATGACAGAAACGCTGAATATCATTAAAGATGCGCTCCACGCACTGCTCGTGGAATTCGTTGTGATGGCGGAACGACACCAGGTAGCGCAGCAGTTTTTCCCGGTCAATCTTCGGACCGCGATACTGGATCTGCACGGAGCCCCAGTCCGGCTGATGGGTGATCAGGCAGTTGGATTTCAGTAAATGACTTACCAGCGTCTCTTCAACGGTCTTTCCGCTTGCCGCATTTTCGAGGTAATCGGTACTGAATTCGTAATTATCCACTGCGATATCCTGATCGTCGATGCAGGTACCGTTGAAGTGGGCAACCGGCTGCCCTTCCAGCTCATTCAGACGATAGAGTGACACGCTCACCTTGCCCTGTGCGCAGGCGCTTAAATCCCGCTCCAGGGTATGCTGAACCTCTTCCTGACTGTCGAATTTGGTCTGGTTAAAGCTGTTGAGATAGAGCTTAAAGCTTTTGGATTCCACCAGGTTCTGGCTGGCATAATCCAGTTCAACATGGCCCACTGCGACCTGCGGCAGACCGCGGGCGTTGAGCAGGAAAGCTCGTAGAGCGTCCAGATATCACCGCCAACAAACGGCAGCGCGTCAGCGCGCAGGCCCAGAGGATCGCGATTCAGACTGCGCGGTACGCCCTGCAGCAGGCTTGCATCGTAGGTGTCGCGGTAATCGGTCGATTTACCCACGTTAAGCCCGTTAACGCCTGATGATTTTCGTAAGACATGTTTCATAGCCACTTTACAGGTACACTTATGGGCTGAGTTTATCCTGTCTTACAAGAAGAGAGAAATCGGTGGACATCGAAACTGCAAATGCCCTCACTGCCTTCACGAGCCGCTATTGCGATGCATGGCATGAAACGCACGGCACATGGCCGCAAAGCACTGACTTATATGGTGTACCTTCGCCATGTATTATCTCTTCTCCGGATGATTACGTTATCTGGCAACCGCAACCCCCGACGGGTGAGCAAAATGTAAATGCGGTTGAACGGGCAATGGACATTGTGGTACAACCAGCGGTTCACGCGTTTTATACCACGCAATTTGCAGGGGATATGCCTGCGCGATTTGCTGATATCACGCTGACGCTGTTGCAGACCTGGAGTGAAGACGATCTGCAGCGTGTTCAGGAAAACCTGATTGGTCATCTGGTCACGCAAAAACGCCTTAAGCTTTCTCCGACGCTCTTTATTGCCACGCTGGACAGTGAACTGGACGTTATCTCAGTCTGCAACCTGTCTGGTGAAGTGGTTAAAGAGACCATCGGTACCCGCAATCGCGAGACTCTCGCCCCCTCACTTGCGGAATTCCTCACCCGACTTGAGCCACTTCTGTAATCCACGATGCTATCGCGCGTGTGAGAGATCTCTTACAGAGTTGTGAGAGATCGCTGGATCATTCAGTATTGCCTTATTTAATTAAGATTAACATTACTCTATTTTTCAATATGTTAATGAGATATCGCCTCGTCCAGGGGGGCACGGGACGGCTTACAGCGCTGCCAGCATGGGTTGTAAGACGAAGCAGAATAGCGGATTCTAGTTGTGTCGACAGGACGCCGACACGAGAAACGAACATCAGGATGATGGCGTTTCTCACCAGGAACACGTCAGGATGACGCTGCAGGAAGGCTTCAGGATGAAGCAAAAGGATCGCGCAGGATGCGTAAGGGACACCTCCAGGAAGGGAGAATGAGAGCCGGTCAGGATGGTCGGTGGGTCAGGATGGCCAGGACGTTTCAGGATGAAACAAACACATCAGGACGATGTGAGCAGGATGCACAAGGTGAAGGATGACCAGCCTCGGGCTTCAGGAAAAGTTGTCACGGATGAGCAGGGAGCACGAATTGTAGCTGGATTGCTGCGGAACGAACCGGGAGCACTGTTTTTACAGTGCTCCCTTTTTTTATTTCTGTCTCCTGCAATGCTATGCTGCGCGCCGTTCACTTTTTCAGTTGAGGTTACTATGACGCAACACGATAGCGTTCGTGCCCGGTTGCACGCCATCGAGGCATTATTGCGCCAACATCAGCTGTGGCAGGAGACCGCGCCGCAGCCAGAAGCCTTCGCAAGCACTCAGCCGTTCTGTCTGGATACGCTGGCACCGTTCGAATGGCTCCAGTGGGTATTAATTCCGCGCATGCACGCTCTGCTCGACGGCGGCCACCCGCTGCCGCAGGCGTTCGCTGTTGCGCCTTATTATGAAATGGCGCTGGACGCGACCCACCCTGCGCGCGATGTCATGCTGATTGAGCTGGAAAAGCTGGATGCTGTGTTTGCCGGTGAAGATGCATGACGCTTGAGATCCTCTATCAGGATGAGTGGCTGGTCGCGGTAAACAAACCGTCTGGCTGGCTGGTGCACCGAAGCTGGCTGGACCGCGATGAAAAAGTGGTGGTGATGCAAACCGTGCGCGACCAGATTGGTCAGCACGTCTTTACGGCTCATCGTCTCGACAGGCCAACCTCCGGTGTGTTGCTGATGGGGCTTTCCAGCGAAGCGGGCCGCCTGCTGTCGCAGCAGTTTGAACAGCACCAGATCCAGAAACGCTACCACGCGATCGTTCGTGCTGGCTGACGGAGAGCGCCACGCTCGATTATCCGCTGGTGGAAGAGCTGGACAAGATTGCCGATAAATTTGCCCGCGATGACAAAGGCCCGCAGCCTGCCGTGACGGATTACCGCGGCATGGCGACCACGGAAATGCCGGTGGCAACCAGCAAGTTTCCGACCACCCGCTACAGTCTGGTTGAGCTGTTGCCCAAACCGGGCGCAAACACCAGCTCCGCCGTCACCTGAAACATCTGCGTCATCCGATTATTGGTGACAGCAAGCACGGCGATTTGCGCCAGAACGCAGTGCTGCCGAACATTTTGGCTGCGACCGCCTGATGCTGCATGCCAGTGAACTGAGCCTGACGCACCCGTTTACCGGCGAACCGCTGACTCTCCATGCGGGGCTGGACAACGTCTGGATGCAGGCGCTGTCACAGTTTGGCTGGCTGGGGCAACTCCCCGAAAATGAAAGGGTTGAGTTTGTATCGGGCAACGTTCAGGATGAACAGCAAGCGCAATAATCAAGGAAATACATCATGGCTGAAGTGGGCATTTTTGTCGGCACAATGTACGGCAACTCGCTGCTGGTAGCAGAAGAGGCTGAGGCGATACTCGCAGGTCAGGGCCATAAAGCCACGGTCTATGAGGACCCGGAACTGGCAGACTGGGAAAAGTGCAAAGATAAATACATTCTGGTGGTTACCTCCACTACCGGGCAGGGCGATCTGCCGGACAGCATCGTGCCGCTTTTCCAGGCAATCAAGGATCAGCTTGGCTATCAGCCGGATGTTCACTACGGCATCATTGCTCTGGGCGACAGTTCTTACGCCAATTTCTGCGGCGGTGGTAAGCAGTTCGATGCGCTTTTGCAGGAACAGAGCGCGCAACGCGTCGGTGAAATGCTGCTGATTGATGCCGGTGAACACCCTGAGCCAGAGAGTGAATCGAACCCGTGGGTTGAACACTGGGCAACGCTGCTTAAATAACCCTCTGGCCGGGCAGCCCTTCGCATACCCGGGCCCCGCGCCACGTGGCGCGAGCGCAAACACAAAACGGTAACGTCGGTTACCGTTTTGCTTTTCTCCCGCCTTCCGGCGAATTCCGTGAACTACCTTCCACTGCTTTGGGCTTATGCCCCAAACAACTTCTCATTGACCCCTCAATGTTGTGTTCATGCACGGTGAGGGACAGAGGCACTTCTCCCTATACTTTTCCGGTCAGTCATCAAAAAGGCAGTGCGCACTATAAAACGGCATCAAGCCGTACCAAAACTGCCAAATACTAACCCTCATTCTGGTTACCCTACCGGTGCTGTACAGAATGAACTGGCGAGAGCCTGGATTCAGGAGTGCAACAATGAGTACATTAAGCCACGCGGCGAGCAGCGCTGAGAAGCGCACAAATGCGCGCTACTGGATAGTGGTGATGCTGTTTATCGTCACATCCTTTAACTATGGTGACCGTGCCACGCTGTCGATTGCCGGTTCTGAAATGGCAAAAGACATCGGTCTTGATCCGGTTGGCATGGGCTACGTTTTCTCCGCATTTTCATGGGCCTACGTTATCGGCCAAATTCCTGGCGGCTGGCTGCTTGATCGTTTTGGCTCCAAACGCGTCTATTTCTGGTCCATCTTCATCTGGTCGGCATTTACCCTGTTGCAGGGCTTCGTCGATGTGTTCAACGGATTTGGCATCATCGTTGCGCTCTTCACCCTGCGTTTCCTGGTGGGCTTAGCTGAAGCACCTTCCTTCCCCGGTAACAGCCGTATTGTGGCGGCGTGGTTCCCGGCGCAGGAGAGGGGAACGGCGGTAGCAATTTTTAACTCTGCGCAATACTTTGCGACGGTGATCTTTGCACCATTATGGGCTGGCTGACGCATGAAGTGGGCTGGTCACATGTCTTCTTCTTTATGGGTGGGCTTGGGATCATCATTAGCTTCGTCTGGCTGAAAGTGATCCACGAACCGAACCAGCATCCCGGCGTGAATAAAAAAGAGCTGGAATACATTGCTGAAGGCGGGGCGCTGATCAACATGGATCAGAAATCGGCAAAAGCAAAAGTGCCGTTCAGCCAGAAATGGGCGCAGATCAAACAGCTCGTCGGCTCGCGCATGATGATCGGCATCTATCTGGGCCAGTATTGCATTAACGCCTTAACCTACTTCTTCATCACCTGGTTCCCGGTTTACCTAGTGCAGGCGCGCGGGATGTCGATCCTGAAAGCGGGCTTTGTGGCGTCAGTCCCGGCTATCTGCGGTTTTGTAGGAGGCGTGCTGGGGGGCGTGATTTCCGACTGGCTGATGCGTCGTACAGGCTCTTTGAATATCGCGCGTAAAACGCCGATTGTGCTCGGCATGCTGCTCTCCATGACCATGGTGTTCTGTAACTACGTCAGCGCCGAGTGGATGATTATTGGCTTTATGGCGATGGCCTTCTTCGGTAAAGGGATCGGTGCCCTCGGCTGGGCGGTCATGGCGGATACCGCACCGAAAGAGATCAGCGGCCTGAGCGGTGGACTGTTCAATATGTTTGGCAACATCTCCGGGATTGTGACCCCCATTGCCATCGGCTACATCGTGGGAACCACCGGCTCCTTCAACGGCGCGCTGATTTACGTTGGCGTACACGCGCTGGTGGCGGTCCTGAGCTACCTGGTTCTGGTGGGTGATATCAAGCGCGTGGAACTTAAACCTATAGTGGAGCGCGGCTGATGACGACTCAATCAAGCCCGGTGATTACCGACATGAAGGTCATACCGGTGGCCGGACAGGACAGTATGCTGCTCAACATCGGTGGCGCACATAACGCCTGGTTTACCCGTAATATCGTGGTGCTGACGGACTCCGCGGGCCACACCGGCGTGGGGAAGCGCCGGGTGGCGAGGTTATCCACCAGACGCTGGTAGACGCCATTCCGCTGGTCGTCGGGAAGGAGGTAGCTCGCCTCAATAACGTGGTGCAGCGGGTGCACAAGGGCAATCAGTCGGCAGACTTTGACACGTTCGGCAAAGGCGCCTGGACGTTCGAACTGCGCGTCAACGCTGTCGCCGCGCTAGAGGCTGCGCTGCTTGATTTACTGGGTAAGGCGCTGAAGGTCCCGGTCTGCGAACTGCTGGGGCCAGGAAAACAGCGCGACGCGGTGACGGTGCTCGGTTATCTGTTTTACGTTGGCGATCGCAATAAAACCGACCTGCCTTATCTGGCGCATTCCCCTGGCGACCACGAGTGGTATCACCTGCGTCACCAGGAGGCGCTTTCCGGTGAGGCGGTGGTTCGGCTGGCGGAAGCCGCGCAGGATCGCTACGGATTTAAAGATTTCAAGCTGAAAGGCGGCGTATTGCCCGGCGAGCAGGAGATTGAAACTGCCCGCGCGCTCAAAAAACGCTTCCCGGATGCGCGCATCACGGTGGATCCGAACGGTGCATGGCTGCTGGATGAGGCCATTGCCTTATGCAAAGGGCTGGACGACGTGTTGACCTACGCGGAGGACCCGTGCGGGGCCGAGCAGGGCTTCTCTGGCCGTGAAGTAATGGCGGAATTCCGGCGTGCCACCGGTCTGCCGGTGGCCACCAATATGATCGCCACCAACTGGCGTGAAATGGGCCACGCGGTGATGCTGAACGCGGTCGATATTCCGCTGGCGGACCCGCATTTCTGGACACTCTCAGGTGCCGTTCGCGTCGCACAGCTCTGCGACGACTGGGGACTGACCTGGGGTTGTCACTCCAACAACCATTTCGACATTTCGCTGGCGATGTTTACGCACGTTGGCGCGGCGGCTCCGGGCAACCCGACCGCCATTGATACCCACTGGATTTGGCAGGAGGGAGAAGCCCGCCTGACGAAAGAACCGCTGGTAATCAAAAATGGCAAGATTGCCGTACCAGATGCACCGGGGCTGGGCGTTGAGCTTGACTGGGATCAGGTTCATCACGCGCATGAGGCGTATAAAAAACTGCCAGGCGGCGCGCGTAACGACGCGGGGCCGATGCAGTACCTGATCCCCGGCTGGACATTTGATCGTAAGCGCCCTGTTTTTGGACGTCACTGATAAAAGGATTGAACGATGAGTACTTTTACTACCCCTGTAGTCACTGCCATGCAGATCATTCCGGTCGCCGGCCATGACAGCATGTTGATGAACCTGAGCGGAGCGCATGCGCCGTTTTTCACCCGCAATATTGTCATTATCAACGATAACTCCGGGCATACCGGCGTGGGTGAAATCCCCGGTGGTGAGAAGATCCGCAAAACGCTGGAAGAGGCCGCTCCGCTGGTGGTGGGAAAAACGCTGGGCGAATATAAAAATATCCTCAATACCGTGAGAAGCACCTTCGCTGACCGTGATGCCGGCGGTCGTGGTCTGCAAACCTTCGACCTGCGAACCACCATTCACGTGGTCACCGGTATCGAAGCCGCGATGCTGGATCTGCTGGGCCAACACCTGGGCGTTAACGTTGCGTCGCTGCTGGGCGAAGGCCAGCAGCGCAGTGAAGTGGAAATGCTGGGCTATCTGTTCTTCGTTGGCGACCGCACGCTGACGCCGCTGCCGTACCAGAACCAGGCGGATGAACAATGTGACTGGTACCGACTCCGCCACGAAGACGCGATGACGCCGGATGCGGTGGTGCGCCTGGCGGAAGCCGCGTACGAAAAATATGGCTTTAACGATTTCAAACTGAAGGGCGGCGTGCTTACGGGTGAACAGGAGGCGGAAGCCATTACCGCACTGGCAAAACGTTTCCCGCAGGCACGCGTCACGCTCGACCCGAACGGTGCCTGGTCTCTGGATGAAGCTATCCGCATTGGTAAACAACTGAAAGGCGTGCTGGCGTACGCGGAAGATCCGTGCGGGGCTGAGCAGGGCTTCTCGGGCCGTGAAGTGATGGCGGAATTCCGTCGCGCCACCGGTTTACCCACCGCGACCAATATGATTGCCACCGACTGGCGTCAGATGGGGCACACCCTGTCGTTACAGTCTGTCGATATTCCGCTGGCAGACCCCCACTTCTGGACGATGCAGGGGTCGGTGCGTGTGGCACAGATGTGCCATGAATTTGGCCTGACCTGGGGCTCGCACTCCAATAACCACTTTGATGTCTCGCTGGCGATGTTCACCCACGTGGCCGCTGCCGCACCGGGCACGATCACCGCTATCGATACCCACTGGATCTGGCAGGAAGGTAATCAGCGTCTGACCAGAGAGCCGTTTGAGATCAAAGGAGGCATGGTGCAGGTGCCAACACGCCGGGTCTGGGCATTGAGCTGGATATGGATCAGGTGATGAAAGCCCACGAGCTGTATCAAAAACATGGTCTGGGGGCACGCGACGATGCGATGGCCATGCAATATTTGATACCTGACTGGAAATTCGACAATAAACGTCCGTGCATGGTACGATAAACGCATTGGGACCGCTCCCATTAGCGGTCGTTTACGTGGTGTATGCTTAACGTAATGACTATGCGTAAGGATGGCTTATGAAGATTGTTATCGCACCGGATTCGTATAAGGAAAGCCTGAGCGCCCTTGAGGTAGCCACCGCGATTGAGCAGGGTTTTCGCGAGATTTTCCCCGCGGCTGACTTTGTGAAATTGCCGGTCGCCGATGGTGGAGAAGGTACCGTAGAAGCTATGGTGGCGGCGACGCAGGGGCGCATTGTCCATGCCTCTGTCTCAGGCCCGCTGGGTGAGCCTGTGGACGGGTTCTATGGCATCTCCGGTGACGAACAGAGCGCGTTTATTGAAATGGCGGCGGCAAGCGGTCTGGAGCTGGTCGCGCCTTCGCAACGCAATCCCCTTCTTACCACCTCCTGGGGGACCGGCGAGCTTATCCGGCACGCGCTGGATGCGGGCGTAAGCATATTATTATTGGCATTGGCGGCAGCGCCACCAATGACGGCGGTGCCGGCATGGTGCAGGCACTGGGGGTAAAGCTGCTGGATACCAACGAGCAGCCCCTTGGACAGGGGGGCGGCGAGCTGGCAAAACTGGCCCGTATCGACCTGAGCGGGCTGGATAACCGTCTGGCGGAGTGCCGGATTGAAGTCGCCTGTGACGTCACTAATCCGCTCACCGGAGACGAAGGGGCATCCGCGGTCTTTGGCCCGCAAAAAGGCGCCACGCCGGAGATGATTGTGACCCTGGATAACGCCCTGGCGCATTACGCGCAGGTCATTGCCCGGGATCTGGATATCGACGTCATCAACTTGCCGGCGGCGGTGCGGCGGGTGGGATGGGGGCGGCACTCTACGCTTTCTGCGGTGCGCAGCTTCGTCAGGGGATTGAGATTGTCACCGATGCGCTGCATCTGGCAGAGCAGGTGGCTAACGCCGATCTGGTGATTACGGGAGAAGGGCGCATTGACAGCCAGACGATCCACGGCAAAGTGCCGGTGGGCGTCGCGAAGGTGGCTAAACGCTTTAATAAACCGGTCATCGGTATTGCGGGTAGCCTGACGGCGGATGTCGGGGTGGTACATAATCACGGCATCGACGCGGTATTCAGCGTGATTTATACCATCTGTTCGCTGGAGGACGCGCTGGAAAATGCCAGCGACAATGTGCGGATGGCCGCTCGCAATATCGCTGCAGTGCTGAAAGTGGGGCAGGCGTTCAGGCTCTGAACGGCGGGCAATCCTGTTTGCCCTCTCCCGGCGGGAGAGGGCAACGCTAGTTACCTAACACCTTCATGGCTTCCCGCGTCACATTATCCATCTCGTCCAGCAGCTCCAGAAATTCCGGTTCAAGATCTGTTTCCGGCGTGCCCGCGCGAAGCTGTTGCTCCAGCAGCTGGCAGAGATTCTTCAGCCGCGGCACACCGCTGTAGCCGCAGCTACCGTGCAGCTTATGAATGGCTTCCAGCAGATCTTCCGGGTTTTCACCCACCAGCTGCTCTTCGACCTTATTACGAATTTCCGGCAGAAACGCGACCAGCATTTGCAGCATATCGCGGGCCAAATCAGGCTTACCCGCCGCCTGGCGCAGCGCAAGCTGCCAGTCAAAAGTGGCGTTTTGATTGACGCTGATTTCCACCGGTTCGGACGATACCGTGTACGTTCCGCCGATATGCCCCGGCTTATAGCGTAACAGCAGGCTATGCAGCTTCTCTTCGTCGATAGGTTTGGCCAGATAATCATTCATTCCGGCACTCAGAAGCTTCTCTTTCTGACCGGCCATCGCGTGGGCGGTGACCGCAATCACTGGCGTTTGCTGCTGATGCGGGAGCTGACGGATCAGCTCGCAGGCACGAATGCCATCCATGCCGGGCATCTGAATATCCATCAGAATTAAATCGAACTGCATCTGTTTCGCATGCTCAACCGCCTGCGCACCGCTGGTACACAGCTCTACGTGCTGAACCTGATCTTCAAGCAACACGCCAATCAGCTTCAGGTTGGCCGGATTATCATCCACCGCCATTACGCTCATCGGCAATTTTTGTTCATCGTCAATCAGCGGCAGGGCGTGCTGGCTCAGACGGCAGTATTCCGTCAGTGCTGGCAGCAGGCGGGTCGCGGTAAGTGGCTTAAGCAGGCAGGCGGCGGCCCCGTCATTTTTTAACTCTTCTGCATTGATCTGGGCATGACACGGCAGGGCCAGCAGCAGGTAGTCGGTCATCGATGCGGCTTTCGCCAGCCGTTCCTGTTGCATGGTGAGCTCGCCGGTAAAGGTGACCGGGACCCCCAACAGCAGGATGTCGTAATGCTCCACGGCAAGCGCTGAGAAGGTAGGACTGTAGATCACCTCCAGCGGCGTGGTGCTTAAGATATCAAGCGTACACTGCGCCGCTGCGGCGTTCGGCTCAACGTAGGCAAGGCGCATTCCTTTCAGGCAATTGGTTACCGGACCGTCGGTCAGCACGTTCGGGTTAAGGTCCAGATTGATATGGAACCAGAACGTGGAGCCCCGGTTTGGCTGGCTGTGGAAAGAGATATCTCCCCCCATCTCCTTAACCAGTTTCTGTGTGATAACCAGACCCAGCCCCGTGCCGCCATGGCGTCTGGAAATACTCGCATCGGCCTGACGAAACGCCTGGAACAGACGGGACTGATCCCGCTCCGGAATACCGATGCCGGTATCGCGGATCTGAACTTCAATCTGAACCTTGTTATTACTGATGGAGCGCTTTTCCACCAGAATATCAATGTTGCCGCTTTCGGTGAATTTGATGGCGTTACCGACAAGGTTTGTAATCACCTGCTGCAGGCGCAGCGGGTCGCCAATGACGTTATCCGGCACGTCATTTTTAATGTTGAGCGTCAGCTCCAGGCCTTTATCGTGCGACGAGTGTGCGAGCAGCGTCACCACTTCATCGAGCGTGCTGCGCAGCGGGAACGGGATGCTCTCCAGGATCAGCTTGCCGGCTTCCAGCTTGGAGAAGTCCAGCACGTCGTTGATGATCGCCAGCAGGTTGTTGGCCGAGCGCTCAATGGTGTGCAGATGATCGCGCTGGGTTGGGTTCAGCTCGCTTTTTAGCGTCAGACGGGTAAAGCCAATCACGCCATTGAGCGGCGTACGCAGCTCGTGGGACATATTCGCGAGGAACTCGGATTTGATACGTGCGGCTTCCTGCGCGCGTTTTTTCGCCAGATCCAGCTCAACGTTCTGAATCTCCATCTGCTCCAGGGTTTCGCGCAGGTCAGAGGTCGCCTGGTCGACGTTGTGCTGCATCTCTTCGTGATACGCTGCCAGCGACATCGCCATCGAGTTAATGCCGTTTTTGAGCATATCGAGCTCGCCCAGCATAAACCCTTCCACCCGGCTGTCGAGCTGGCCCCGGCGAATGCGGTCGACGGTGTTAACCATGTTGCGAATGGGCCCCGTCACGTCTCGCATCAGGCGCCAGCCGAAGATAAGTGCTATCCCGATACAGAACAGCATCATAACGCCGGAGATGAAAATTTCTTTGTACTGCTGCAGACGCACCGACTTGAGATCCAGCTCCAGCGCCACATATCCGAGCATATTGTCGCTGGATTTGGCGTCAGACTGGGCGGATTCATCGGGTGAATAGCTTTCCGAAATAATCGGGGTGCGCAGGATCATGATATCGCCGCGTCGCAGCACGGTGAGGTGGCGCGGGAAGGGCGTACCGTCAGGAATTTTCAGGGCCGCTGGATCCAGATGAAAATTCGAGGTGACAAAGAGGCGGTTATGCTCGTCGTAAACGGAGATGGCACGCACGATATCCGAATGACGGCGGTGCAGCACGCTGATTAACTGACCTATCGATTCGCGGTTTTGCAGGTTCATCCCATACTCACTGGAGACGGCCAGCGGTTCGATAATGCTGGCACCGGCATCTTCCAGTTGCCGCTGCAAATCGTTATAGCGGTGCACCACAAAAAAGATACTCAGCAGCAAACCGATGAGAACGGTGGGGGCGAGGATCAAAATCATCATGCGCGCGCGCAGGCTGTAGTTGGTCATGGCGTTCCGTTATGGGACAATTAGGATAATTATGTTTATGTGAGAAAAATCTCGGCGATGGCGCAATTCTACTCTGCAAAGCGACGCGTGACGACGCGTCAGATCATAACTGTTGAAGCCACTGACCTCGATCCTTTGGCCAGGGGGTTGCGCGTCACAATGGTAAGACACTGTTTATAACAGGTTTACTGCCAACAGAACGAGCAGAAATTACGCTGACGGAAGATAAACGCCAGTTTGCACGCGGGCAGGTTAAGCAGCGTCATAACGATAGCCCGGACCGCGTGAAGCCTCGCTGCCCGCATTTTGGCGTCTGCGGTGGCTGTCAGCAACAGCATGTCAGCACAGAATTACAGCAAAAAAGTAAAAGCAGCGCCCTGGCCCGCCTGCTTAAGCACGACGTCAACGAGATCATCGCCGACCAGCCTGGGGCTATCGTCGTCGCGCGCGTTTGAGCCTGAACTATCAGCCAAAAACTGAGCGGCTGGAGATGGGGTTTCGCAAAGCCAGCTCCAGCGATATCGTCGATATCAGGCAGTGCCCCATTTTGGTGCCCCGTCTTGAGGCATTGCTTCCTGACGTGCACGCCTGTCTCTGCGGACTGGACGGCGTTCGCCACCTCGGGCACGTCGAACTGGTCATGGCCAACAATGGCCCGCTGATGGTGCTGCGCCACACCGCGCCGCTGTCGACAAAAGATCGCGAAAAACTGGAACGCTTTTCGCATTCCCACGAGCTGGCGCTTTTCCTTGCCCCCCAAAGCGAGATACTTGAGCAACTGACAGGTGAAGCGCCCTGGTATGCGTCAAACGGGCTACGCTTAACGTTCAGTCCGCGCGATTTCATTCAGGTAAATGATGGCGTCAATCAGCAAATGATTGAGAAAGCGCTGATGTGGCTCGATGTGCAGAAGAGCGATCGGGTACTTGACCTGTTTTGCGGAATGGGCAATTTCACGCTGCCTTTGGCCCGGCAGGCGGCAAGCGTTGTGGGCGTCGAAGGCGTTGAGGCGCTGGTGGCTAAAGGCAGGAGAACGCACGACAGAACGGCTTGCAAAATGTGACATTCTTTCACCAAAATCTTGAGGAAGATGTGACGCAGCAGCCGTGGGCGACGCAGGGGTTTGACAAAATTCTTCTCGACCCGGCGCGCGCAGGTGCACCGGGTGTAATGCAACATATAATTAAACTCGCGCCCAGGCGCGTGGTCTATGTTTCCTGTAACCCGGCAACGCTTGCCCGAGACAGTGAGGCATTAATCCGTGCGGGTTACCAGATTCAGCGTCTGGCAATGCTGGACATGTTCCCGCACACTGGGCATCTGGAATCGATGGTGTTGTTTGAGCACATCTAATTAGTTTGGCTTGTCGACTTCGACAGGCCCTGGTCCCTAAAGGAGAGGACAATGGTTGCGGTAAGAAGTGCACATCTTAATAAAGCTGGGGAGTTTGACCCACAAAAATGGATAGCAAGTCTGGGGATTTCCAGCCAGCAGTCGTGTGAACGCTTAACCGAAACCTGGGCCTACTGTCAGCGCACCACTCTGGGGCATCCTGACGCCGAACTGTTATTGTGGCGCGGCGTGGAGATGGTTGAAATCTTATCCATGCTGAACATGGATATCGAAACGCTGCAGGCCGCGCTTTTGTTCCCTCTTGCCGATGCGGATGTCGTCACTGAAGACGTGCTGCGCGACAGCGTCGGGCAATCCGTCGTGGCGTTGATCCACGGCGTACGGGATATGGCGGCAATCCGCCAGCTCAAAGCCGCACATACCGATTCCGTCTCCTCGGAGCAAGTTGATAACGTTCGCCGGATGCTGCTGGCCATGGTGGACGATTTCCGCTGCGTGGTCATCAAGCTCGCTGAACGCGTTGCCCACCTGCGCGAAGTAAAAGATGCGCCGGAAGACGAGCGCGTACTGGCCGCGAAAGAGTGTACGAACATCTATGCACCGCTGGCGAACCGCTTAGGGATTGGTCAACTGAAATGGGAGCTGGAGGATTACTGCTTCCGTTACCTGCACCCGGCAGAATATAAGCGGATTGCAAAACTCCTGCACGAGCGCCGCATTGACCGCGAGCACTATATTGAGGAGTTCGTCAGCGGATTGCGCCAGTCGATGAAAGAAGAGAATGTGCGGGCCGAAGTCTATGGTCGACCCAAGCACATCTACAGCATCTGGCGCAAAATGCAGAAGAAACATCTCGCCTTTGATGAGCTGTTTGACGTGCGCGCCGTGCGCATCGTTGCGGAGCGTCTGCAGGATTGCTACGCCGCGTTAGGGATAGTACATACTCACTTCCGCCATCTACCGGATGAGTTTGATGACTATGTCGCGAACCCGAAACCTAACGGCTATCAGTCTATTCATACCGTGGTGCTGGGGCCTGGCGGCAAAACGGTCGAGATTCAAATTCGTACCAAACAGATGCACGAGGACGCTGAGCTTGGCGTCGCGGCGCACTGGAAATACAAAGAGGGGACGTCAGGTGGCGTGCGCTCTGGTCATGAAGACCGCATTGCCTGGCTGCGTAAGCTGATTGCGTGGCAGGAAGAGATGGCGGATTCCGGCGAAATGCTGGATGAAGTGCGAAGCCAGGTCTTTGACGACCGGGTCTACGTCTTTACGCCGAAAGGTGACGTGGTCGACCTGCCAGCAGGCTCCACGCCGCTGGACTTTGCCTATCACATCCACAGTGATGTGGGGCACCGCTGTATCGGGGCGAAAATCGGCGGGCGTATCGTACCGTTTACCTATCAGCTGCAGATGGGCGACCAGATTGAAATCATCACGCAGAAGCAGCCTAACCCGAGCCGTGACTGGCTTAACCCGAACCTGGGCTATGTCACCACCAGCCGCGGGCGCTCAAAAATTCACGCCTGGTTCCGTAAGCAGGATCGTGACAAGAACATTCTTGCCGGTCGCCAGATCCTCGACGACGAGCTGGAACATATCGGCATAAGCCTGAAAGAGGCAGAGAAATTCCTGCTGCCACGCTACAACTTCAACGAGCTGGATGAATTGCTGGCGGCGATTGGCGGCGGTGATATCCGTCTTAATCAGATGGTGAACTTCCTGCAGGCGCAGTTCAACAAGCCAAGCGCGGCGGAGCAGGATGCGGCGGCGCTGAAGCAGCTGCAGCAGAAAACCTATGCGCCACAACAGCGCAGCAAAGACAATGGCCGCGTTGTGGTGGAAGGGGTGGGTAATCTGATGCACCACATTGCCCGCTGCTGCCAGCCAATCCCGGGTGATGATATCGTTGGCTTTATCACTCAGGGACGCGGGATTTCCATTCACCGTTCAGACTGCGACCAGCTTGCCGAGCTGCAGTCGCATGCGCCGGAACGTATTGTGGAAGCGGTCTGGGGCGAGAGCTACTCGGCGGGCTACTCGCTGGTGGTTCGCGTCACCGCAAATGACCGCAGCGGCCTGCTGCGTGATATTACGACCATTCTCGCGAACGAGAAGGTCAACGTGCTGGGCGTGGCCAGCCGCAGCGATACGCGCGAGCAGCTTGCCACCATCGATATGACCATCGAAATCTACAACCTGCAGGTGCTGGGCCGCGTGCTTGGCAAACTGAACCAGGTCCCGGATGTGATTGACGCACGTCGTCTGCACGGCGGGTAAGCCCACCTTTCTGTAAGCCGGGTAAGGCGTAGCCTTTACCCGGCATTTATTTTTAATCAGGACAGAATTATGACCCAAATCGACCGCCTGCTTGGCATCATGAAACGCCTGCGCGATCCGGAAAACGGCTGCCCGTGGGACAAAGAGCAGACTTTCGCCACCATCGCCCCGTACACCCTCGAAGAGACCTATGAAGTGCTTGACGCCATTTCACGCGAGGATTTTGACGACCTGCGTGGCGAACTGGGTGACCTGCTGTTCCAGGTGGTGTTCTATGCGCAAATGGCGCAGGAAGAGGGGCGTTTTAACTTCGAGGACATCTGCGCTGCCATCAGCGACAAACTGGAACGCCGTCATCCGCATATCTTTAGCGATGCCACCGCAGGTGATAGCGCGGAAGTGCTGGCGCGCTGGGAACAGATTAAAAGCGCTGAGCGCGCGGAGAAATCCCAGCACTCGGCACTGGATGACATTCCCCTGAACCTGCCTGCGCTGATGCGGGCGCATAAAATTCAGAAACGCTGCTCCGCGGTTGGCTTTGACTGGACGTCTCTTGGCCCGGTGCTGGAAAAAGTGCATGAAGAGATCGACGAAGTGATGCACGAAGCGCAACAGGCCGTGGTAGATGAAGCAAAGCTTGAAGAAGAGATGGGCGATTTGCTGTTCGCGACCGTCAACCTTTCTCGCCATCTGGGTGTAAAAGCGGAAACCGCCCTGCAAAAAGCCAACATTAAGTTCGAACGACGCTTTCGCGAAGTTGAGCGGATTGTGGCCTCGCGCGGCCTGGAAATGAGCGGAATTGACCTCGATGCGATGGAAGAAGTCTGGCAAGAAGTAAAACGCCAGGAAACTGATCTCTAACGAAATTTTGCGATCAAGCGCAATTTGTGTGATTTTTTAAATGACAAGCGCTTGATTTGCGTCAAAAACATTTACCCAAAAGGGGCTATTTTCTCACTCCTTATATTTGTCATTGGCTGGACAGGAGACGGAGAATGAAAGTTTGTGGCGCTCGCCGTGTTCGGGTATACTACTTTCCCGTCTTGGTTATTCCATCGTTTCACCCTAACTTCTCAGGTTCAGCATGACAACGAACTATATTTTTGTGACCGGCGGGGTCGTATCCTCTCTGGGTAAAGGCATTGCCGCAGCCTCCCTCGCAGCCATTCTTGAAGCCCGTGGCCTCAATGTGACCATGATGAAACTGGATCCGTACATCAACGTCGATCCGGGTACCATGAGTCCAATCCAACACGGGGAAGTGTTCGTTACTGAAGACGGCGCTGAAACCGATCTGGATCTTGGCCACTACGAGCGTTTCATCCGCACTAAAATGACCCGTCGTAACAACTTCACGACAGGCCGCATCTACTCCGACGTTCTGCGTAAAGAGCGCCGTGGTGATTATCTTGGTGCTACCGTTCAGGTTATCCCACACATCACTAACGCTATCAAAGAACGCATTATTGCGGGCGGCGAAGGCCACGACGTGGTGCTGGTTGAAATCGGCGGTACCGTGGGTGATATCGAATCCCTGCCATTCCTGGAAGCGATTCGTCAGCTGGCGGTTGATATTGGCCGTGAAAACGCGCTGTTCATGCACCTGACGCTGGTGCCTTACATGGCAGCCGCAGGTGAAGTGAAAACCAAACCTACTCAGCACTCCGTTAAAGAGTTGCTCTCCATCGGTATTCAGCCAGACATCCTGGTTTGCCGTTCCGATCGCGCGGTTCCGGCGAACGAACGCGCGAAAATTGCATTGTTCTGTAACGTGCCGGAAAAAGCCGTTATTTCAATGAAAGATGTCGATTCCATTTATAAAATCCCGGGCCTGTTGAAATCACAGGGCCTGGACGATTATATTTGTAAACGATTCAGCTTGAACTGTCCGGAAGCTAACCTGTCTGAATGGGAACAGGTGATTTACGAAGAAGCGAATCCGGCTGGCGAAGTGACTATCGGCATGGTTGGCAAGTACATTGAACTGCCAGATGCCTATAAGTCAGTTATCGAAGCGCTGAAACACGGTGGTCTGAAGAACCGCGTCTCCGTTAACATCAAGCTGATTGATTCGCAGGATGTTGAAACGCGTGGCGTTGAAATTCTCAAAGATCTGGATGCAATCCTTATCCCTGGCGGCTTCGGCTACCGTGGTGTAGAAGGTAAGATCGCCACCGCACGCTATGCGCGTGAAAACAATATTCCATACCTCGGTATCTGCCTGGGTATGCAGGTTGCGCTGATCGAATTTGCGCGCAACGTAGCGGGAATGGAAAACGCGAACTCTACGGAATTTGTGCCAGACTGTAAGTACCCTGTCGTGGCGCTTATCACTGAATGGCGCGACGAAGAAGGTAACGTCGAAGTCCGTACCGAGAAGAGCGACCTGGGTGGCACGATGCGTCTTGGCGCACAGGCCTGCCAGCTGTCCGACGATAGCGTCGTTCGCAAGCTGTATGGCGAGCCGGTTATCACCGAACGTCATCGTCACCGCTATGAAGTCAACAACATGTTGTTGAAACAAATTGAAGCTGCGGGTCTGCGTGTTGCCGGGCCGCTCCGGGGATGATCAGTTAGTCGAGATCATCGAAGTGCCAAACCATCCGTGGTTTGTCGCCTGCCAGTTCCACCCGGAATTTACTTCTACGCCACGTGACGGGCATCCGCTGTTTGCAGGCTTTGTGAAAGCCGCCAGCGATTACCAGAAGCGTCAGGCGAAGTAAAAAAAAGTTAGAACGGCAACGCGTACCTCTGGTACGCGTTGTTTGTCTGGAGTTTTAGTTTAACTTGTACTGAGGAAAATCTAATGTCCAAAATCGTTAAAGTCATCGGTCGTGAAATCATCGACTCCCGTGGTAACCCGACCGTTGAAGCCGAAGTTCACCTGGAAGGTGGTTTCGTCGGTATGGCAGCTGCTCCGTCAGGTGCTTCTACTGGTTCCCGCGAAGCGCTGGAACTGCGCGATGGCGACAAATCCCGTTTCATGGGCAAAGGCGTACTGAAAGCTGTTGGCGCCGTAAACGGCCCTATTGCTCAGGCAATCATTGGCAAAGACGCTAAAGACCAGGCTGGCATCGACAAGATCATGATCGATCTGGACGGTACTGAAAACAAATCTAACTTCGGTGCTAACGCAATCCTGGCCGTTTCCCTGGCGAACGCCAAAGCTGCAGCGGCTGCTAAAGGTATGCCACTGTTCGAACACATCGCTGAACTGAACGGCACTCCAGGCAAATACTCCATGCCTGTACCGATGATGAACATCATCAACGGTGGTGAGCACGCAGACAACAACGTTGATATTCAGGAATTTATGATTCAGCCAGTTGGCGCGAAATCCCTGAAAGAAGCAGTACGTATGGGTTCTGAAGTGTTCCACAACCTGGCTAAAGTTCTGAAAGCTAAAGGTATGAACACGGCTGTTGGTGACGAAGGTGGCTATGCGCCAAACCTGGGTTCTAACGCAGAAGCACTGGCTGTTATCGCTGAAGCGGTTAAAGCAGCAGGCTACGAGCTGGGCAAAGACATCACTCTGGCGATGGACTGTGCAGCGTCTGAATTCTACAAAGACGGTAAATACGTTCTGGCTGGCGAAGGCAACAAAGCGTTCACCTCTGAAGAGTTCACTCACTTCCTGGAAGACCTGACCAAACAGTACCCAATCGTTTCTATCGAAGACGGTCTGGACGAGTCTGACTGGGATGGCTTCGCATACCAGACTAAAGTACTGGGCGACAAAATCCAGCTGGTGGGTGACGACCTGTTCGTAACCAACACCAAGATCCTGAAAGAAGGCATCGAGAAAGGCATCGTTAACTCCATCCTGATCAAATTCAACCAGATCGGTTCTCTGACCGAAACGCTGGCTGCGATCAAAATGGCGAAAGACGCTGGCTACACCGCTGTTATCTCTCACCGTTCTGGCGAAACTGAAGACGCTACCATCGCTGACCTGGCTGTTGGTACCGCGGCTGGCCAGATCAAGACCGGTTCTATGAGCCGTTCTGACCGTGTTGCTAAATACAACCAGCTGATTCGTATCGAAGAAGCACTGGGCGAAAAAGCACCATACAACGGTCGTAAAGAGATCAAAGGCCAGGCATAATCGCTAAGCCTTAAAATGAAAATGCCAGTCGCAAGACTGGCATTTTTTTTGGCTATTTAAAATCGACCGCCATTTGTTCCGGAATGGTCAGCCCCTGAGTGGTTTGCACGCAGCGGGCAATATAGTCCGTAAAGCGGGGTGGCTTAGGCATACCCATGCTAAGCAGCTTATCATGCTGAAGCGCACGTTGAGTGTGGCAAAAGCACCGTATAAACGCATTGCTTTCAGCATCAGGCGCTCGTTGCACGGCCCAAAAATATCCTTCAGTTCGCGGCGCATTCTGACCAGCGTTTCGTAACTCACCTGAGCGTATCGATCTCCGACAGGGGCTTTCTCCAGCGCCTGCGCCATTGCCTTATCAATATCAGCAAAGCGAACGCTGTTCTCTTCCCCGGCAGAAATATGTACCACTTCCCCTGAACGTGCATCACTGGTAAGCAGCATTAACAGCGCGTCGGCACAATAGTCCACCGGAACGACATCGATTTTGTCTTCCATCGAACACATGAATTTTTGCAGCATTAACCCCATGCTAAAGACCCAGAAAATACTGCTTGAAGGTGTGCAGCCGTGACGGGTATGGCCGACGACGATAGACGGGCGGGCGATGAGCAGCGGCAGGTCAGGACAGTGCTGGCGCATCAGCTGTTCAATGGTGGATTTCGAATAGGTATATTCACCAGATGCTCGGCGTTCTCTCTGAATTCTGCACTTTCGGCGACCAGCGAATCCTGCTCCGGCGTGCAGGACATCGCCGTGCCAACGTGCAGGAAGCGCTGTAGGGTCGACACCCGTTCCATGCGGCGCGCCAGCGCCAGGGTTCCCTCGACGTTCACCTTCCAGATAAGCGGGTTGTTGCCAAATGACGCGACGGCCGCGCAGTTAACGACATGCGTCACCTGTTCAAGGCGCGGATCGTTCAGGAAGCTTCCGGCTGGCTGAGATCGCCAATGAGGATATTCTCCACGCTCAGCGAGGCCAGTGCATGCTCAGGCACGTTGAACTTACGCATATTCTCCTGCACTCGCGCCAGCCCACCTTGCGGGTCGCTGCGCGCGCAAGCAGAAGTAAATTTACGGCGCTCTCGCCGGTCAGGATTTTTTCAAGTACTGCACCACCCAGAAATCCGGTCACGCCTGTAATCAGTAAGGTCTTCATTGATACCGTCTCATTATGATTGATGAGGCGGATTGTAGGCGGGCGAAAGTAAACGGCGTTTAAATAAAAAAATGGCCAGCCTTACCGTTTCTTAAGCTTATTTTAAGGTAAGGAATTCAGGGGATGAGATTGGACATTGCAGGAGGGAAGAAAATTCAATTTATCAAGATGTTTATTTTAACTTACTGATTTATATATTATAAATGCGCTTCCTGTGTCGTGAGGATATTAAGTCAAAATGTAATTATAAAAATACTTTGTAACATCATTCATTGATGCGGTAAATAATTTAACGGATGCTTAAGTACACTTAAAATAACGAACTCGCAGGCTATTGATATATAGCCTGCGAAGGTTTTTTACAGCAACAGAGGAAGCGTTGCGCTGGCGGTTTGTTGGCTGACCTCGCCGTAATGACCGTCTATTGCAATAAGGGAGTGGGTAAGCAACTCGACCAGCAGCATAACGCCCACTTTGGCATTGAGTGCGCCTGCGCTAAGAGGCCCCTCGGGTTTGGCTGCAACCAGTAGCATATCGCTAAGGGATGCCAGCGGGCTACGCGGCGTATTGCTGAGCGCCAGCACGGGGACGCCACGTTTGCGGGCAAGTTTTACGACGTGAAGTAAATCCCGCGTTGAGCCTGAGCTGGAGATGGCTACCACCAGAGACGCTTTAGAGAGGGTGGTCGCATTCATGCTGCACGGTGCATATCGCTGAAGAGCTGTACAGGTTTGCCCAGGCGCAACAGCTTATAATGCAGATACTCGCCGAGGATCGCACTGGCAGCGACCCCATAAATCTGGACTGACTGCGCCTGATGCAGCGCCTGCGCCGCCTTTTCCAGCAGCGCTCTGTCGAGCAGTCTGGCGGTATCCTGCAGAGCCTGTACAGACTCTTCCACTACGCTATCAATTTCATCCCCGGCCTGACGCTCTGGCTGACCCTGCTGAATGTCCAGCGCAAGTGCCATTTTGAATTCCGTGTACCCCTTACAGCCCAGCGTGCGGCAAAGACGCGTCACGCTGGCCTCGCTGGTATGGCTTTCGCGCGCCAGTTCAGTGATCGTCAGGTAAAGCACCCGGCAGGATCGTTGAGGACAAACTCTCCCAGTTTTCGTTGCGTTGGGCTGTACCCGGAAGCCTCCTGGCGTAGCTTCAGCAGCAGGTTTTCATGGTCTGACATGCGAGATCCTCAATGCATTCTTCTGTCGACTAGTGTGGCGGAAAGCGGGGGAAAGATGCCAGTCATTTCGAAAAAGTATGATCGTCCTCCTGGTTATTGATGATAATTTTCACTATTAATGATTAATATGGTAAAAATTTTCATCTATACACGAGGGGATGAAAAAATGATGCAAATGTTCAGTGGGGCTTCTTCTGGCGGATGGTTTGAGAAAGCGCAGCGCTTTGGCAAATCATTTATGTTGCCCATCGCCGTCTTGCCCGCGGCGGGTTTGTTGCTGGGGATTGGAGGCGCGTTATCAATCCCAATACCCTCACGGCCTACCCGTTTTTAGATGTTGCGTGGCTGCAGGCCATCTTTACCATTATGAGCAGTGCCGGTTCGATTGTGTTCGCCAACCTCTCGGTGCTGTTTGCTGTCGGGGTCGCCGTCGGCTGGCAAAAAATGATAAAGGAACCGCGGGGCTGGCGGCATTGCTCGCTTTTCTGGTGATGAATGCCACCATCAATGCGCTGCTGATCCTGACCGGAAAACTGGCGCTTGAGAACGGGTGCCGTAGGGCAGGGAATGACGCTGGGGATCCAGACGCTGGAAACCGGCGTATTTGGTGGGGTCGTCATCGGGCTTGTGACCTGCGCGTTACATCATCGGTTCAATAAGATCGCGCTTCCGCAGTTCCTGGGTTTCTTTGGCGGTTCACGTTTTGTACCGATCGTCAGCTCGCTGGCGGCAATACTTGTCGGGGCATTAATGACCGTCATCTGGCCGCATTTCCAGAAGCTGATCTTCGGTCTGGGCGGGCTTGTGGATGCCACCGGTTATCTGGGGACGATGCTGTACGGTTTCATTTTGCGCATGCTCGGGCCGTTTGGTTTACACCACATCTTCTATCTTCCCTTCTGGACGACCGCGCTTGGCGGCAGTGAGATCGTTAACGGTCAGCTGGTAGAAGGTACGCAGCGGATCTTCTTCGCCCAGCTTGCCGACCCGACAACACACCAGTTTTATGAAGGCACGTCGCGTTTCATGTCCGGACGCTTCATCACGATGATGTTTGGTCTGCTGGGTGCCTGCCTCGCGATGTACCACACGGCAAAGCCGGAGAACAAAAAACGCGTCGCGGGGCTGTTACTTTCGGCGGCATTGACCTCGTTCCTGACGGGGATTACTGAACCTATTGAGTTCTCATTCCTTTTTGTTGCACCTGTGCTGTACGTCATTCACGCCCTGTTTGACGGGCTGGCGTTTATGCTCGCCCATATTTTACACATCACTATCGGGCAAACCTTTTCAGGCGGTTTTATCGACTTCGTGCTGTTCGGCATTCTCCAGGGCGAGGCCAAAACCCACTGGATGTTCGTGCCGCTGGTAGGGGTGCCGTGGTTCTTCCTCTACTACTTTACGTTCCGCTATCTGATTAATCGCTTTGATTTTGCCACGCCGGGGCGTGAGAAAGAGGCGATGGCGGATGAAGTGACCTTTTCGCAGAGCGAGCGTGCCGTTGCGGTGATCGCCGGGTTAGGTGGCAAAGACAATCTCGAAGAGGTGGACTGCTGCGCGACGCGTCTTCGCGTCACGGGTGAAGGATGGCAGCAAAGTGAATGAATCGGCGCTGAAAGCGACCGGCGCGCGCGGCGTTATCGTCCGCGGCAACGGTGTTCAGGTCATTTATGGGCCGCATGTGACGATTATTAAAAACGAAGTGGAAGAGATCTTATCGTAATGAAAACTGTACTGGATAACCTGAAGGGAAAACTGGTCGTCTCCTGCCAGGCGCTGGAGAATGAACCTCTGCATAGCGCGTTTATTATGTCACGAATGGCGCTGGCCGCCGCGCAGGGTGGTGCGGCAGCGATCCGTGCCAATAGCGTGGTGGATATCGAAGCCATCAAGCAGCAGGTAGTTCTGCCGGTTATCGGCATCATCAAACGCGATTATCCGGATAGTGAGGTGTTTATCACCGCCACGATGAAAGAGGTGGATGAGCTGATGACGGTCTCTCCGGAAATCATTGCCCTGGATGCGACTGCGCGACAGCGCCCTGGCGGCGAAGACCTGGCGACGCTGGTCGCGCATATCCGCACGCGGTACCCGTCGGTACGCCTGATGGCGGATATTTCCACAACAGAAGAGGCCGTGACGGCGCAGGCGCTGGGTTTTGATTGTGTGGGGACCACGCTTTACGGTTATACGGCAGAAACCGCAGGCCATGCGCTACCGGACAATGACTGCGCGTTTCTGAAAGAGGTGCTGGCTGCCGTCGACATTCCCGTGGTGGCCGAAGGCAACGTTGATACACCTGAACGGGCGGCGAGGTGCCTGGAACTTGGTGCCTTTATGGTCGTTGTCGGCGGGGCCATCACCCGTCCACAGCAAATTACTGCGCGGTTTATGGCAGCGATTGGCGCTCAAAGCACCGATGGAGCATGACCATCTGACGGGGATCTGCGATACTTATCGTTTATCCCCTTAACTGAGATGACTATGCAGTACCCGATTAACGAGATGTTCCAGACCCTGCAAGGCGAGGGTTACTTTACCGGCGTTCCCGCCATCTTTATTCGATTACAGGGATGCCCGGTTGGCTGTGCCTGGTGTGATACCAAACATACGTGGGATAAACTCGCAGATCGGGAAGTGTCGCTGTTTAGCATTCTGGCTAAAACCAAAGAGAGCGATAAGTGGGGCGCGGGAAGTGCAGAAGATCTGCTGGCGATCATTGGCCGTCAGGGCTGGACGGCGCGCCACGTGGTGATTACCGGGGGTGAACCCTGCATCCACGACCTGACGCCGCTGACCGAGCTGCTCGAAAAGAACGGCTACAGCTGTCAGATTGAAACCAGCGGCACGCATGAAGTGCGCTGTTCTCACATCACCTGGGTGACGGTTTCGCCGAAAGTTAACATGCGCGGCGGCTACGATGTTCTCTCTCAGGCGCTGGAGCGTGCTGATGAGATTAAACACCCGGTTGGCCGCGTGCGTGATATCGAAGCGCTGGATGAACTGCTCGCCACGCTGACGGATGAAAAGCAGCGGATCATCGCGCTGCAGCCTATCAGCCAGAAAGAGGATGCCACGCGCCTGTGTATTGGAACCTGTATTGCCCGCAACTGGCGGCTGTCGATGCAGACGCACAAGTACCTGAACATCGCCTAAAAAAAAAGCCCGGATATTCCGGGCTTTTTTACTCACCGCGATAGATACAGCCCGCGGTGCAGGTCTCTTTGATCATCACCGCGCTCAGCAGAGGCACCTGCGGTTTCATCTGATCCCAAATCCATTTAGCCAGCACTTCACTGGTCGGGTTTTCAAGGCCCGGGATATCATTCAGATAGTAGTGATCCAGACGATCGTAGGTCGGTTTGAATGCCGCCTTCAGCTCGGCAAAGTCCATGATCCAACCGGTATGCGGATCGACGTCACCGGTTATCTCAAGACGCACCATAAACGAGTGCCCGTGCAGACGGCCACATTTATGCCCTTCAGGAACATGCGGAAGGTGGTGGGCGGCTTCGAAGGTGAAATCTTTAAACAGTGTGGTGGACATTATTGCTCTCAGTAATGCGGAAAAAACCGCCGCATAGTACCGGAAAGCACAATTTTTATCATTAACTAAAACGGCTCTGTTGCCGCAACGTGGTGCATACGAGAAAGGACTACTATTTTATGATTGAATTTCAATGGGTTAGTTAATCGTTTTTATCGTTAAGAACGATAACTAAAACAGGTTAGTCCATTTGGTTATTTATTATTTCCATCCCTTCTTTAATTGTTATTATCCTCGCCGTTAACCTTATCTTCAGTTTGGATTTATTCGCTTAAAGTCCGCTTGGCTACTGGAACATAACGACGCATGACAACACAGGCCCCACCTTCAAATTTGCTTCCCCTGAACCCGGAGCAACTGGCGCGCCTTCAGGCTGCCACCTCTGATTTTTCTCCCACCAGCTTGCCTGGGTCTCCGGCTATTTCTGGGGAATGCTTAACCAGCAACCGGGCGCTGTGGCTGCTGCACCGGCAACTGCGGTAGAAATTCCGGCGATTACGCTGATTTCTGCCTCGCAGACGGGCAATGCTCGCCGTGTGGCCGAAGCGCTGCGCGACGACCTGCTGGCCGCCAAACTGAACGTGAACCTGGTGAACGCCGGGGACTATAAATTCAAACAGATCGCGTCCGAAAAACTGCTGGTGGTGGTGGCTTCAACCCAGGGTGAGGGTGAGCCGGCTGAAGAAGCGGTGGCCCTGCATAAATTCCTGTTCTCGAAAAAAGCCCCAAAACTGAACGGGACGGCGTTCGCCGTGTTTGGCCTGGGCGACACCTCCTACGAATTTTTCTGCCAGTCCGGTAAAGATTTCGACAGCAAACTGGCGGAACTGGGCGCTGAGCGCCTGCTGGACCGCGTTGATGCGGATGTGGAATACCAGACTGCAGCCGCTGAATGGCGTGCGCGCATCGTTGACGTGCTGAAAGCACGCGTGCCGAAAGAGACCCCAGCGCAGGCTGCCGTCACCGCGGCGGGTGCAGTCAATGATATTCACACCAGCCCGTATACCAAAGAGGCACCGCTGGCAGCGAGCCTGGCGGTTAATCAGAAAATTACCGGTCGCGCCTCTGAGAAAGACGTGCGGCATATTGAAATCGATCTCGGTGATTCCGGTCTGCGTTACCAGCCGGGCGATGCACTTGGATCTGGTACCAGAACGATCCGGCGCTGGTTAAAGAACTGGTCGAACTGCTGTGGCTGAAAGGCGATGAGCCTGTCACCGTCGACGGTAACACGCAGCCGCTCTCTGAGGCGCTGCAGTGGCATTTCGAGCTGACGGTCAACACGCCAAACATCGTTGAAAATTACGCCACCTTAACGCGCAGTGAATCGCTGCTGCCCTGGTGGGGATAAGGCGAAGCTGCAGCATTACGCCGCGACGACGCCGATTGTCGATATGGTGCGTTTCTCTCCGGCACAGCTGGATGCGGATGCGCTAATTGCCCTGCTGCGTCCGCTGACGCCGCGTCTCTACTCCATTGCCTCTTCGCAGGCCGAAGTGGAGAGCGAAGTGCATATCACCGTGGGCGTGGTGCGTTATGACATCGAAGGCCGTGCCCGTGCGGGCGGGGCATCAAGCTTCCTGGCCGATCGCGTGGAGGAAGACGGTGAAGTGCGCGTGTTTATCGAGCACAACGACAACTTCCGTCTGCCTGCGAACCCGGAAACGCCGGTCATCATGATTGGGCCGGGGACCGGTATTGCGCCATTCCGCGCCTTTATGCAGCAGCGCGCTGCAGATGAGGCGCCGGGTAAAAACTGGTTGTTCTTCGGCAACCCGCACTTTACGGAAGATTTCCTCTACCAGGTTGAGTGGCAGCGTTACGTCAAAGAAGGTGTCCTGACACGCATCGACCTGGCCTGGTCCCGCGATCAGCAAGAAAAAGTATATGTACAAGACAAACTGCGCGAACAGGGCGCAGAGCTGTGGCGCTGGATCAATGACGGTGCCCACATTTATGTCTGCGGCGACGCCAATCGCATGGCGAAAGACGTTGAGCAGGCATTGCTGGAAGTGATTGCCGAATTCGGCGGTATGGATGCCGAAACGGCGGATGAATTTTTAAGTGAGCTGCGCGTTGAGCGCCGTTATCAGCGAGATGTCATACTAATGAGCGAAAAACATCCAGGGCCACTGGTGGTCGAAAGGTAAACTGACAGACGCCGAGCGCATGAAGCTGGAAAGCAACTATCTGCGCGGCACCATTGCTGAAGATCTGAATGACGGTCTCACCGGCGGCTTTAAAGGCGACAACTTTCTGCTGATCCGTTTCCACGGTATGTATCAGCAGGACGACCGTGATATCCGCGCCGAACGTGCAGAACAGAAGCTGGAGCCGCGTCATGCGATGCTGCTGCGCTGCCGTCTTCCGGGCGGGGTGATCACCACGAAACAATGGCAGGCGATCGATAAGTTTGCGGGTGAAAATACCCTTTATGGCAGCATCCGTCTGACCAACCGTCAGACCTTCCAGTTCCACGGCATTCTGAAGAAGAACGTGAAGCCGGTACACCAGATGCTGCACTCTGTCGGGCTGGACGCGCTGGCCACGGCCAACGACATGAACCGTAACGTGCTCTGCACCTCGAACCCGTACGAGTCCGAGCTGCACGCCGAAGCCTATGAGTGGGCGAAGAAGATCTCTGAGCACCTGCTGCCACGCACCCGCGCCTATGCGGAGATCTGGCTCGATCAGGAAAAAGTGGCCACCACCGACGAAGAACCGATCCTCGGCCAGACCTATCTGCCGCGTAAGTTCAAAACCACCGTGGTGATCCCGCCGCAGAACGATATCGATCTGCACGCCAACGACATGAACTTCGTGGCGATTGCCGAAAATGGCAAGCTGGTGGGCTTTAACCTGCTGGTGGGCGGCGGTCTTTCCATCGAACACGGTAACAAGAAAACCTATGCCCGCACCGCAAGCGAGTTTGGTTTCCTGCCGCTGGAGCACACGCTGGCCGTGGCTGAAGCGGTTGTCACCACGCAGCGCGACTGGGGTAACCGTACGGACCGTAAAAACGCGAAAACCAAATACACCCTGGAGCGCGTGGGCGTAGAGACGTTCAAAGCGGAAGTGGAGCGTCGCGCGGGGATTAAGTTTGAGCCGATCCGTCCGTATGAATTTACGGGACGTGGCGATCGTATTGGCTGGGTTAAAGGCATCGACAATAAATGGCACCTGACGCTGTTTATTGAAAACGGCCGTATTCTTGATTATCCGGGCCGCCCGCTGAAAACCGGTCTGCTGGAAATTGCGAAGATCCATAAAGGTGAATTCCGTATCACCGCTAACCAGAACCTGATCGTTGCCGGCGTGCCGGAAAGCCAGAAAGCGAAGATTGAGAAACTGGCGCGCGACCATGGTTGATGGACGCGGTGAAGCCGCAGCGTGAAAACTCAATGGCCTGCGTGTCGTTCCCGACCTGCCCGCTGGCGATGGCGGAAGCAGAACGTTCCTGCCGTCATTCACCGATAAGGTGGAAGCGATTCTGGAAAAACACGGTATTCCGGACGAGCATATTGTTATGCGTGTCACCGGCTGCCCGAACGGCTGTGGCCGTGCGATGCTGGCCGAGCTGGGTCTGGTGGGTAAAGCGCCGGGTCGCTATAACCTGCACCTCGGCGGCAACCGTATCGGAACGCGTATTCCGCGCATGTTCCGTGAGAACATCACCGAGCCGGAAATTCTTGATTCTATCGACGAGCTTGTCGGGCGCTGGGCGAAAGAGCGCGAAGCGGGTGAAGGCTTCGGCGACTTTACGGTGCGTGCGGGCATTATTCGCCCGGTGCTCGATCCCGCAAGGGATTTCTGGGAGTAAACACGAGAGGTAATTATGTCCGTACTCGATCTAAACGCCCTAAATGAACTGCCAAAAGTCGATCGCATTCTGGCGCTGGCAGAAACCAATGCGCAGCTTGAAAAGCTCGACGCCGAAGGCCGCGTGGCATGGGCCTGGAAAACCTGCCGGGTGATTATGTGCTCTCGTCGAGTTTTGGTATTCAGGCAGCGGTGAGTTTGCATCTGGTGAACCAGATTCGTCCGGACATTCCGGTGATCCTGACCGATACCGGCTACCTGTTCCCGGAAACCTACCAGTTATCGATGAGCTGACGGACAAGCTCGGGCTGAACCTGAAAGTCTACCGCGCGGAGCAAAGCGCGGCCTGGCAGGAGGCGCGGTATGGCAAACTGTGGGAACAGGGCGTTGAGGGCATTGAGAAATACAATGAGATCAACAAGGTCGAGCCGATGAACCGGGCGCTGAAAGAGCTTAACGCGCAGACCTGGTTTGCGGGGTTACGCCGCGAGCAGTCCGGAAGTCGCGCCACGCTCCCGGTGCTGGCGGTTCAGCGCGGGGTGTTTAAAGTGCTGCCGATCATCGACTGGGATAACCGTACGGTTTACCAGTACCTGCAAAACACGGACTGAAATACCACCCGCTCTGGGACCAGGGTTATCTGTCAGTGGGCGATACCCATACCACGCGTAAATGGGAACCGGGCATGGCGGAAGAAGAGACGCGATTCTTTGGACTTAAGCGCGAGTGCGGATTGCACGAAGGGTAAATTCTGTTCCCTTTTCCCTCACCCTCTTACAAAGGGTGAGGGACATGTTCTGTTCTACGCTTTCCCAGCTTTTGCCAGCTCTTTCACCAGCGGCAGCATCACTTAACCACATCCCGACTGCGATGTTCAATCCGCTGCGGCAGTGCGCTATCAATATGCTGCTGATTATCCAGCAGCACGTTATGCCAGCTCGTCCCGTCCGGGAAAGCCTTCGATTTCACCCGCTGCTGATAACCGTCTTTCTTACCCAGCATCCAGTTAGTGGCTTCCACGTACAGAACAGGAATGCCCGCTTTATCGAACACTTCACCATCATTACAGCAGCCGGTTCCGCGAGGATAATCGGGATTCCCGCCCGGGTTGCTGGTGGCATACACCCCATGGCTGCGGGCGATTGCCAGCGCGCGGTCGCGCGTCAGTTTACGCACGGTACCCGGCGTACTCTGTCCGCTGTTGAAATAGAGCTTATCGCCGACGATCAGGTTATCGAGGTTAATCACCAGCAGCGTATTTTTCCTCTCCTCGGCACTCATGCGTTTCAGGAGATTCTCCGCGCCAAGTTTTCCCTCTTCTTCACCGCTGGTAGCAACGAAACGGATCCCGTATTGGGTTGGAATGTCTTTCATTCGCTCTGCCAGTTCGAGCATCACGCCCAGACCCGCCGCGTTATCATCCAGCCCCTGTAACGTCAGCCCGCCGAGATTATTGTCGGTATCGGCGTCGCTCATTGGCGCGTAGGTGTCCAGGTGCGCCATGATAATGATCTGTTCCGCCGCGCTACCTTCATGCGCCGCAATGACCGTACTGCCGGTCACGTTGTGCCAGTTTTTTGTTTTATTGCGCGAGGTATAGACGTAGCGGCTGTGAAACGATCGAATATCGCTCTGGTAACCCATGTCAGCAAATTGCTGGCGAATATAATCGGCGGAAAGCATTTCCGCTGGCGTGCCGGTCATACGACCTGGAAAGACGGTCGCAATATGCCGCGCCTGCATATTCGCGATTTCACCATAGGCTGATTTTTTGCCTGGGCCGGAAGGATAAAGCAAACGCCGAGCGCCAGGGCAGCGATACGGTGGCGCGTTGCGGAAAACATAGTGAGTCCTTAAAAACAGAGCAAAATTTTAACCCGCCTAGTATGAAACTGTGATCGACCATACACAATTTGAATTGCTCTTAAATGCCCGAAAATTCGCGTGTTAAGCACTTTTTGATCTTTGCTTTTCCACGGCGTTATTCCATTGAGTAACTACTCATTCCAATTCGTAATTTCATTCGATCTAAGCCGCCCCCTATAGTCCCACTATTCCTTGTTGTTAGTGAGTTGTAGCTTGTGGACTATCTGCCCCTTTTTGCCGCGATAAAAGACAGACCTGTGCTGGTAGTCGGCACCGGTGAGGTTGCCGATCGCAAAATCGCGTTTCTGCAGCGAGCGGGGGCGCAGGTACGGATAGTCGACGAGGCGGATTTCGACGAGTCGCAAATCGACAGCGTGGTGCTGGTGATTGCGGCAACCGATAACCGTGAGCTCAACCGCCGTATTTCAGAGGCGGCTCAGGCCCGTCACCGTCTGGTGAACGTGGTGGACGATCGGCGCTGTGTTCGTTTATCTTCCCGTCGATTGTTGACCGTTCGCCATTGCTGGTGGCCATCTCCTCCGGCGGGACCGCGCCGGTGCTGGCACGCGTGCTGCGGGAAAAAATTGAAGCGCTTTTGCCTACCAGCCTTGGGCGGATGGCGGAGAAAGCGAGCTTCTGGCGTAACCATCTGAAAACGCGCCTGACCAGCGTGACGGAACGCCGTCGCTTTTGGGAGCGCGTGTTCCGCGGTCGATTTGCCAGCCTGATGCATGCCGGAAATGAAACGGCGGCGCAGCAGATCCTCGAAGATGAGCTGGATAACCCTGGCAGTAGCGGCGGCGAGATCATTCTGGTCGGTGCGGGGCCGGGTGATGCCGGGCTGCTGACCCTGCGCGGCCTGCAGGTGCTTCAGGATGCCGATGTGGTGTTCTATGACCATCTGGTCACCGACGGGGTGCGCGAATTGATTCGCCGTGACGCAGAACAAATCTGCGTTGGCAAAAGGGCGGGCGAGCACTCTGTACCGCAGCATGACACCAACCAGATGCTGGTGGCGGCGGCAAAAGCGGGCAAAACGGTGGTGCGGCTTAAAGGTGGCGACCCGTTTATCTTTGGTCGCGGCGGGGAGGAGCTGCAGGCGGCGGCTGAAGCGGGCGTGCCGTTCCAGGTCGTCCCGGGTATCACGGCGCTTCTGCAGTGACGGCCTACGCCGGTATACCGCTTACTCACCGCGATTACGCCAGAGCGTGACCTTTGTCACGGGCCATTACAAGGCGGACAGCGCCCCGTTTGACTGGTCGCATCTTGCCCAGAGTCGTCAGACGCTGGCTATCTATATGGGCACGATGAAGGCGGCGGACATCAGTGAACAACTTATTCAACACGGTCGAGAGGCAACCACGCCGGTCGCCGTGATTTCTCGCGGCACGCGCGTCGATCAGCATGTGGCTATCGGTACGCTACAGGATCTTGCCACCCTGGCGAAAGAGGCCCCTATGCCCGCGCTTATCGTGGTAGGGGAAGTGGTGCACCTGCACAGCACACTCGCCTGGTTTCAACATACAACAGACTCAGAGGGGTTTGGCTCCTCTGTGGTGAATCTGGCTTAAGGAACGGTTATGGACCAAAAACGACTTACTCACCTGCGGCAGCTCGAAGCGGAAAGTATCCATATTATCCGCGAAGTGGCAGCCGAATTCTCTAACCCGGTGATGATGTACTCCATCGGTAAAGATTCCAGCGTGATGCTACACCTAGCGCGTAAAGCGTTTTACCCGGGTACGCTGCCGTTCCCGCTGCTGCACGTTGATACCGGCTGGAAATTCCGTGAAATGTATGAATTCCGCGACCGTACGGCAAAAGCCTACGGCTGCGAACTGCTGGTGCATAAAAACCCGGAAGGGGTGGCGATGGGCATTAACCCGTTCGTGCACGGTAGCGCCAAACACACTGACATCATGAAAACCGAGGGGCTGAAGCAGGCGCTGAACAAATACGGTTTTGACGCGGCCTTCGGCGGCGCACGCCGTGACGAAGAAAAATCCCGTGCGAAAGAGCGTATCTACTCTTTCCGCGACCGCTTCCACCGCTGGGATCCAAAAAACCAGCGCCCGGAGCTGTGGCATAACTACAACGGCCAGATCAACAAGGGCGAAAGCATTCGCGTGTTCCCGCTCTCCAACTGGACCGAACTGGATATCTGGCAGTACATCTATCTGGAAAATATCGAGATCGTGCCGCTGTACCTGGCCGCTGAACGTCCGGTGCTGGAGCGTGACGGCATGCTGATGATGATCGATGACGATCGCATCGACCTGCAGCCAGGCGAAGTGATCAAAAAACAGATGGTGCGTTTCCGTACCTCGGCTGCTGGCCATTGACCGGTGCAGTGGAGTCCAGTGCGCAGACGCTGCCGGAGATCATTGAAGAGATGCTGGTGTCGACCACCAGTGAGCGACAGGGCCGCGTGATTGACCGCGACCAGGCAGGCTCCATGGAGCTGAAGAAACGTCAGGGTTATTTCTAAGGACCGCCATGAACACGACCATTGCTCAACAAATTGCCAATGAAGGCGGCGTAGAAGCTTATCTGCACGCGCAACAACACAAAAGCCTGCTGCGCTTTCTGACCTGCGGCAGCGTCGATGACGGGAAAAGCACGCTGATCGGCCGTCTGCTGCATGATACGCGTCAGATTTACGAAGATCAGCTCTCTTCCCTGCACAACGACAGTAAACGTCATGGTACCCAGGGCGAAAAACTCGACCTGGCGCTGCTGGTGGACGGCCTGCAGGCCGAGCGCGAGCAGGGCATCACCATTGATGTGGCGTATCGCTATTTCTCCACCGAGAAGCGCAAATTTATTATTGCCGACACCCCGGGGCACGAGCAGTACACCCGTAACATGGCGACCGGTGCGTCTACCTGTGAACTGGCGATCCTGCTGATTGACGCCCGTAAAGGGGTACTGGATCAGACTCGTCGCCACAGCTTTATCTCCACGTTGCTGGGGATCAAACACCTGGTGGTGGCGGTCAACAAAATGGATCTGGTGAACTTCAGCGAAGAGAAGTTTGATGAGATCCGCCAGAGTTACCTGACGTTTGCTGAACAGCTGCCGGGTAACCTGGATATTCGCTTTGTGCCGCTCTCTGCGCTGGAAGGCGACAACGTGGCTTCCCAGAGCGCGAACATGCCGTGGTATAGCGGCCCGACGCTGCTCGAAGTGCTTGAAACCGTGGAGATCCAGCGCGTGGTCGACACCCAGCCGATGCGCTTCCCGGTTCAGTACGTTAACCGTCCTAACCTCGATTTCCGCGGTTTCTCCGCACTCTCGCGTCGGGCACCGTGGCGGTCGGCCAGCGCGTTAAAGTTCTGCCGTCTGGTGTGGAATCCA
>ENA-OQHY01000085-OQHY01000085.1-human-gut-metagenome-genome-assembly--contig:-NODE-85-length-49228-cov-6.496263_pt1 | contig 49228 bp, 44 predicted proteins | sample MGYA00242570_ERZ504733 | MGnify/ENA primary metagenome ERZ504733 (study PRJEB26092, sample SAMD00036219) | human gut metagenome | host: Homo sapiens | study: EMG produced TPA metagenomics assembly of... | reverse complement strand
TTCCATATATTTCAGGCTGGACTTCATTTCCCGCTCTACCATATTGTGTATGAATAGTTCAAATTTTCCACTGTCTCCACATTTCAACAATAATCTGAAATTATCATAATGATCATAGATATAATCAACCATCTGCTCCATCCCATCACTGGATGTATCCGACATATTCCTTGTCTGATCACTGGCAGAAAGCTTTTCAAACTCCTCAACGATCTGGTCATAAATCTGATAAATATGTTCCATATAAGGATCCGTCAGTGCATCAAAAAGTGCCTCTTTCGTTGGATAATATTTGTAAAATGCGCCAGTAGTAAGCCCTGCATCTTTTACAATATTTCTTAAAGATGCTCCTGTCAAACCATCTTTCAGGAAATGTTTTCTGGCTGTATCTAATATATTTTTTTGTGTATCTTCTGCTTTCGTCGACATTTTTTTCGTATCCTCTAAACTTCTCCTCAAAAATATAACAGTGCTATATAGCACTGTTATATTTTAACTCATTACAAGAATTTGTCAAGTCTTAGTGTTTCAATTTTTTATTTTCCTCGTGTATTCAGTTTCCACTCCGCAGATGCTTTCTGCAGTTTTACAAGTCTGTTCTATTCAGACAGATTTTCTTTGCAGAAAAGTTCTATACAGTTCTCAACCATTGTCTGATCATAGTCTGTTGAAATACCTGAGCCAAGCCAGTATGCATAGTCTCCTTCATCATATTTTCCAAGTGCCTCCAAATCGCTGCCGTAGCGCAATTCAATATGATAGGTTGTATCATTTGTATCTGGTGCTATGCAGAAATAAGTAAATTCGCCTGAGTCTGCATCGTCACTTTTAAATTCGTATAACCCACGTACTTCTTCTATTCCAACATAATGATATGTATGGGAAAAGATTTCTTTTCCTTCTGAATCATATCCCTTGATCACTGAATCAGAACCATTAAATTCCAGCTTATTTACACCTTCTTTAAAAGAGCAGTCATAAACACCATCGCCATCTTTGTATGCTTCTACTGCTTCTTCTCCATAAATTGTTCCTGAAACCATGGATGCTAACTTATCATATGCTGCCTCCGCATTTTCCTCACCAACCAACTCTGTACAATCATCAATCCAGATCTGCTGATATTTTTCATCAAGAATTACCGGCCATAGTTCCTGATATGAACCCGTCAAATCAACCAAAAGTTGTTTTGCAGCATCCTGATTTTCATCTGCTTTCTGTTTCTTGTCCGTCGTATTTGTACTTTCTGTAACAGTTGCCGTACCTGTACTTTCTGCAAATGTAGCGTTACTACAAGCAACTAACATTGAAAATGACGTTGCAACTGTTAAAAATAATGTTAAAAGTTTTTTCTGCTTCATGAGATGCCTCCTTAAATTAAAAATCGTTGCAGTTAGATTCTTCTAACTACAACGCATATTTTATAGATTTCCATATAGAATCTCAATTACTAAACAGACTCTTTTTCTATCCATTCAGACTTTCCTGTGTCTTTTTCTTACGGTATTCCGTTGGTGTCATACCGTATTCTGTACGAAATGCAGATGTAAATTTGTTCGGATTCTGATAGCCAATTTGTAATGCTATCTCCCCGATCGTAAGTTTATTTTCTTTTAAAAGGCGTTCCGCCATCTGCAGCCTGTACTTTTTCATATAAGCGTACACAGAATTTCCGTATACACCCTTAAAGCATTTTTTCAAAACAGTTGGTGACATTTTAAAACGCACTGACAATTCTTCAATCGTATAATGCCCCCTATAGTGTCCCTTTAGAAACGCATGAACCTGCTTTATTGCATCAATCTGTACATCCGAAAAATATACATGCTCAGAATTATTTTTCTTTAAATCAAATCCAGTTAATACTAATAATAGTTCCAGAATTTTCACACGAATATAACCATATCTGATTTCTTCAGGAACTTTATACAATTCCAAAAAGATATGTTCTATTGACTTATTTGCCCGTATAATAGTAAAACTATGTGTTTTTGAAATGTTACTAATCTTTTCCAGATTTACAGACAATAATTGCAGTATCCTTTTCATTTCGTCTGTAATCATGGAAAAGTCAAGCGTAATGGTAATTCCATGATAACGCGATGTTGGAAACTCTGACACATGCCCAGTTTTTTTCAAAGAACAAAATGACAAGTCTCCTGCCGCTATATAACCATATTCATTTTGTTCAAACACGCATTCGCAACGGCCTTCCATGCAATAGTTTATTTCCATCACACTGGAAGCCGGCTTTTGCTCCTTGTTGCAATACTCCATATGCATATCATTATAAACCAGATCAATTCCTGGAAACACATGATACAATGTAATCATTCCTGTACCGCTCTCATTTTCCAAATGAAAACATTCACAGAATTCCGTATCCTGTACCTTTTTGCAAGCTGATGTACCATATAACTCAATACTGGCAAAAGAATCTGATGATTTTAATTCTATATTCTTATCAGGTTTGGACTTCAATATATTTTCAGCAAGCTCATAAGCATTTTTCATAACTATTTTCCTCTATACCACATCGCAAATGCCAATTCCGGTAATCGGTCAGTCTCAATAATTGTTTCGAGCATTCTGGAAAATCCCTCCGGATTTTGAATTTGATACTGCATATGGTTGAATCCCTCAAAAACCGGAAAGTTACCGTATATATAAGTCTGCATCACTGCATTTCTGTATTTAAAATGTTCTTCTATACTTCCAAATTCCCAGAATGTATGTTTCTGCAATTCTTCTGACAGTTCTGAAAATGGCTTATCTTCCAAACTGTCTGTCAGCTGTCTCCTCAGATTTCCATACGTCAAGTTCTTTCCTGCCTCTATAAAGTAAGGTTTAATTTTATCATCGTCACACCACATGATTCTCTTTAGTGTTTTTCCTTTTGACCAATATAAACTTTTCATTGCTATATATAAGAACGGAACCATGATTCTGCGTGTTGCCTTTCCAATCTGTGCAAACTGCCCGCCATCAAAAAAAACATGCTTTACCGGTATTTTTATCTCTGTCAGGAATGCCATGGCGAGATCTGCTCCAATCGAAGATGCAACTATAAGTTCTATTTCTTTGATTCCATGGTTCCCCAAAAATCGTACAATCTGTTGTATCTCATCTCTTTTGCTTTGATACCTCTGTCCGGAGCAATACACAGTCGATGTTGGCATAATGCAATAATATTTTTCTGCCATTTTCTCTGCAACCGGCATACTGCTTTCCCCAGTTACTCCCATTGCATGGAAAAACAGAATGACTGAATTTGATTTATTTCCTGTTGTTTTAAATACCACACTTCCACCTTCTGTCTATTTTTTATCTATCTACTCTCTTCCATTTTGCAACAGCATTTCTTACCCGCCAGTCAATATCCAGACGTGCTCTGCGACATTCTTTCGGATGTTTTCTTGCTGCCTGAAATGCCAGTTTCACAAAGAGTCCGGATCCAACCGGGAGCATTGTCTTTAGCATGCTCTCCGGAAAAACGAAATGGGTTCCATGCTCATAAATGACATAATCCAATCTGCATGTGTGTGAATGTTCTTTCATACGCTGCTTCATACGGCGGATATATTTTGCAGTATCCCACAACACATCATCTTCAGCACCAATTAACAATACTGTTCCATGGATTTTTTCAATCTTGATCATCTCGTCTTCTGTGATTGGGTGAGCCTTTTCAGAATCATCAAATAGTTTTCTTGAATTGATCATATCACCGGTCCGTTTTGTTTCTTTCTCAATCACATGCCAGTAATCCGGATGTTTGTAACAAAACGGCATGTATGGAAGTGGTTCTTCTTTATACGAAAAAAGAGATTCTCCCTCCATTGGCCATTCCTTACAACCATCTCTTTTACCCTGCATAAATCCCTGCCAGATAAAGTCACTCGGTGTCAGACCTATCGTCAATGTGATATCCTTAAAATAAGAAGCGGCAGTCAATGCAAGTGTTCCTGTAGTAGATGCCCCGACAATTCCTATCTTCTGATTACCATGTATTTTTAACCAACTGATTGCTTTCTCTATACGTTCCAGCGGATAATTATGATGTCCATAATCCTTTTTTGCCGGCGACATCGTCATCACGTTCACACCGAGTTTATGTAACCATTTCACGGATGTACGCGCCAGATAATCCTCCGGATCATCCCCGATCATCGCAATCATTGCACAGTCTGAGCCTGTTTTACATTTCCAGTATGCACCATAAAATCCATCTGATTCCACATCAAAATGCCTTTTCTTCATCTGTATCATCTCCTCCCTTAATATCAGCTATGTTTCTCCAAAACTATTATTTTATTTGAGATATTCCGAACAGCCGGAATCTTACCTATTACATAATAAACAGGCATAAGCTCTTTCATTCCTTCAACAAGACTGACTTCCTGCCGAACAGAAAATGCCGGTATGATTCTTTGCAGCTCCTTTCTGTTCTTAACTCCCCATGTGAATTTTGCATTGCTTCCCTCTATGGATTTCTCTTTCATATGCTTTACAACAAAGGGTGACATGGTTTCGACCATTACTGTAACTTTCTGAAATGATTTATCAATAATAGAAAACATCTTCCTGATATCTTTCTCATACAAATACATTGTAAGTCCTTCGATTATTACCAGAATATTCTTACCGTGATAATCGATATCATCTATGTAGGAATCATCCATTGCAGACTTTGCAATCTGATACACCGGATCAGTTTCGGTAAGGAACTGGCTCCTTATTTTCATTGTTTCCGGAAGGTCTACATTATACCAGCGCAGATATTTTCCCTTCATCCGGTAGCATCTGGTATCCAGTCCGCATGCAATATTTACGACAACTGTATTTTCATGCTTCTCCAAATATTTTCTGACCATCCGGTCTAATACAATTGTTCTCGCAATCACACCATAAGTCATAGCGTTATCTTTATCTGCTTTGGAAAAGTCATAATCAAGCTTTTTCACAAGTTCTACTGCAATTTCGTCATTTATTTTAGAATTTTTCTTTCTTGTTTCTTTTGCTCTTGCATACAAGGTCTGTACCATCGTTTCCGGCACACCTGTCACATTCACTTTTTCTTTCATTGTCTGTCGCCTTCCACTGCTTTTTTTACTTCTTTCACCCATTCTGCACTATGGCAGCAAAACAGTTCTTCATGCTGCATGTTATGTCTTCGGATATCCGGATTTTTGAAATAAGTACAATATCTCTTTTCGTATTTTTCACCCATCTTTGTTGCATAAAACACGTGAATTGTTGTTCCCGGTACATCAATTCCATGCTGGACTTTCGTAACCAGATCAGAATAGAACTGATTATAAACACTCTGTTTCGTAATCCATGGACTTCCTCCCTTGTCAATACCAAACATATTTACAAATCCATCAATCAGTTTCTTTCTTGATTCATCTGCTTCATTTATTTTCTTTTGCATAAACTTAGGTAATTTACCCGTGTGTACCATTTTATACATAATTGGCACAATGATAGATGACTGGAGCTTTGCCATAAACGAACCTGCTTCATCCATATCACTGCTCCCAATGATGCCATGATCTATATGGATTCTTTTCCGCTGAATCAGAAGGGATACAAAACTTCCTCCAAGGGAACATCCATACGCTGCTTTAATTCTCCCACCATACTTTGTTCTGATTTCTTGCTCAATTTTTTCACATTCATCTTCCATCGAATAAAATTCTGTTTTCTCGTTTGGATCAAATCCATCATAAGAAACTGCTACCGTATAAAAATAAGAATGTAACCCATCCAGTACATGATCAAAGCTACTATACAGGCAACAGGTACCGGGAAATAAAAATATCACAGGTTTACGATTGTCTCCACTTTCATAAAATTTCATAGCTAGTCTCCTTCAGGCTTTTCTGACAACACAATGCATCCTCATACCTTTGCGGATTTCAAATTTTTCTACTTTTAATCCTACTTTTCTGCAGCATTTCATGACCACATCTCTTGTTGGAACCCGAACATCTCCATGTCCGCATATATTTGCCAGAGGCATTTCCAATGTATTCATCAGCCATACCAATACTTTATTGTCACTGGTCACATCCCGCAGGATCAATCTTCCATTTGGGCGAAGACATCTTTTTACACTGTCAAAAAATGCCTGTGGATCCGGATAATGATGAAAACTCATAGAACAAATAATTGCATCAAATGAATCATTTTCAAAAGGAAAGTTCTCACAGTCTCCTACAACAAACGTTGCATTTGAAATGTTTTTCTTTTTTGCCTGTTCAATCATGGCCGGAGTCAAATCCAGACCTGTATAATGTCGGTCTGGATATTTTTCTGCTAATAAAGAAATCATCGGAGCCGGTCCACATCCAGCGTCCAATAAATCTCTAAATGGCTCTTTCTCTAATTCTTCCAAAATATCCGGATAGTCCTTCTTACACATTTCGTAAATACCCGCATGGTTACTTTCATATCTTCCTGCTGCTTTTGTAAATTCAGCAATTGACAGTTTTTTGTATTCTTCGTTTTTCATGTTGTTTTCCTCCAATCACACCAGACACCATAAATCAATATTTTCATAGAAATCCGTCCTCTTTACATTGTCCAGTAAATCGCTATCATGTATGTTAGTTTTATCTAACCTTAATTTTCTAAAAAACCGTGTGAAAACAAAACTGTAATTCCACACGGTTTCTTTTCTTATGTATTCAGTATATCACTTTTATCTGGTTTATCAACCAGATTTTGTCTCAATTTGTTACGCATTGCGTAGCCATTTGGAAAGACCAGTACATCGTTTTCGAAATATACGCCAGAGCACATTCTCTGCTCTAATCTCTTGGTGTTAATCCTACATACATATCTTTGTACTGTTTTGCACTCTTTTCCCAGGAAACATCTTTATTCATATCGCGGATCACCATATCATCCCAGGATTTTCTGTTCTCGAAATAGAGCGTCTTTGCTCTGTTGATCGCATCGTAAAGCAGCCCGCTTTCATATCTGTCAAATGTAAAACCGTTTCCTGTATTTTCAAACATATTATAAGGCTGAACCGTATCTTTGAGTCCTCCGGTCTCTCTTACAATCGGAACTGCACCATATCTCATGGCTATAAGCTGTGTAAGTCCACATGGTTCAAATCTTGATGGAACCAGAAGTGCATCACATCCTGCATAAATATTGTGAGCCACATTTTCATTGTAAGCAATATATGCACAGAAATTGCCTTTATATTTGTTTTCATAATAGCGGAATGTATTTTCATACTGAGAATCACCAGTACCAAGAACAACCACCTGCGTATGTTCATCCATAATTCCCGGGATTACGTCATTTACAAGATCAAGACCTTTCTGGTTGGTGAGACGTGAAATAAGTCCGATTACCATCTTATGCTCATCTACATCCAGCCCCAGAGATTCCTGAAGAGCTTTTTTATTAATCTTTTTATTCTTTATCGCTGACTTCTCATCATAATCAGCAGCTAACAGCTTATCAGTTGCAGGATTCCAGATATCCGTATCAATACCATTCACAATTCCCAGAATCTTATTGTTGTGATATCTTAAATGCTCTGCAAGTCCCTCTCCATATTCCTCTGTCTGAATCTCCCAGGCATAGGTGTTACTTACAGTTGTAACTTTATTGCTGTAAGCGATGCCACCCTTTAACATATTGGCATCCAGCCAGTTCTGGATCATGCAGTCCTTATTAAATACATAATCAGGAAGTCCTGACCAGTATTGAATCTTTTTTCTGTCATAAATACCCTGGAACTTCAGATTATGTATTGTGAGTACTGAAATTGCACGTCCTACATCTGTATCCTGAAAACAGGTTCTCAGATAAAGTGGTACTAAAGCTGCCTGCCAGTCATGACAATGCACGACATCAGGAGTCCAGTTCAAATAATTAAGGGCAGCAAGGGCAGCTTTTGCAAAATAACAGAATTTCGGAATGTCATCTATGAGATTCGTATATGGATTTCCCCAGGAGAAGAACTCATCATTATCTATAAAATCATAGACAACCCCATCCTCCTGATATTCCATAATTCCCACATAATACTGCTTTCCATCAGAGCAGAGATTCATATCAAAGGAACCCCTGTATTCCATCTTTTCCTGAAATTTCTGAGGAATACATTTGTATCTTGGAATAATGACCTTAACATCAATGTTTAATTTTGCCAGACTCTTTGGCAGGGCAGACATTACATCTCCCAATCCGCCGGTCTTAACAAATGGATAACATTCTGATCCAATGAAGGCTACACTTCTTCGCGGTCCCAGATCAGGCTGTCTCGTTGGAATGTTCTGTTCATTCTGTTCAACAGATGGCTCCTGAATAATTGCGGCTTGCTTAACAGAAACATTCTCTACTGTTGGAGCAACAGTCTTAACAGCTTTTTGAGGACTGTTTTTTGCACTGCTTTTTACACTGCTTTTTACGCTGTTTCTTGCATTGCTCTTTGTGTTACTCTTTGTATTACTCTTTGCATTGCTTTTGGTACTGCTTGTTTGAACTGTTTTTTTTCTCATATCATTGATCTCCCTTTTGCATTTTACAAAGTCCGAAATCTATTACGTCTTAACTAAAATGTCCTCCGGTAAGTTCCTGATAAACATTCATTTTGCAGATATTTATCATTTCCTGTTAATCTCAATTATAACACAAAATGCGCAAAGTAACTATTATTATCTGAAATGCTTCCATCACTTAACTCTTACCTGAATGATACAAGCTGGTTTATTCCTTTTCATTATATCTGCCTCTTTTATTTTACAGATACACTACATAGAAAAAGGGATCTTCCACTCAGTCAATTTGAATAAAAAACATAATCTGTTTTTATTTCACGCATTCCATAATTATCATCTCACATCTGTCATATCCAAGCTGTGAGCTGTTCAGGCACAGTGTGTAATTGCTGGCTTTTCCCCAGTTCTGATCTGTGTAAAAGTTATAATTTGTTCTTCGCCTTTTATCTGTGTCTGCCATCGTTTTCACAGCTTCCTTCTCTTTTACATTGTATAAACCAGTGATACGCTTTATTTTTTCCGGCATGTCCCCATGAATAAATACATTCAGCACATCGTCCCGGTCTTTCAGTATATAGTCTGCATTTCTTCCAATGATCACACAAGGCTCCTTCTCAGCCAATTCTAAAATAATATTTCTCTGTGCCTCATACACCATGTCCTCCACAGATTTCCTGTGATATCACGACCGAAAATGCATATGCGAACAAACCTTTTTTCGGAGATAATTCCGCATTTTCCTGAATATATTCCGGTGATAAGCCGGACTTTTCTGCAATCTGACCAATGATATTTTTATCATAATAGGCAATTCCGAGTTTCTTTGCCACTTCTTCTCCGATAAAACGTCCACCGCTTCCAAATTCCCTGCTGATCGTAATAATTCTTTTTGTCATCTCTGATTCCTCCTAGTTTAAAACATCAACCCTATTTTTTCTGATTTTCTTTAAAAATACATATCCCACAAAACATGAAATTATTTCAGTAATTGGAAATGCCCACCAGATCAACGAAACTCCCATCTGACCATTTCTGACAAACAGAGAAAAGATTCCCGCCAGTGGCAGGATAATAATCAGCTGTCTCAAAAGTGAAATCACCAGTGATTCCAGGCCGCCATCCAATGCCTGGTAAATTCCCTGATAAGCAACATTAATTCCGGCAAACAAGAAACTCACTGAAATCACTCTCATCGCGGCAATAAAATATTCTCTTGACTGTCCTGCATTAAACAGCATTGCAAATGCTCCGGGGAAAATTTCCGTAATTGCAATTCCCAGAATCATTAATGCAATGGTATAAATAATTCCATATTTGATACCATCCTGAATTCTCTTTTTGCTTCTCATTCCATAAGCAAATGCAATGATCGGAGTGATCGCATCTCGCAGACCAAAAGCAAGGAAGAGAACAAACTGCTGGACTTTATAGAACAATCCATAGGCTGTCTGTGCTGATGGATTGAACTTCAGGATCAAATTCATCACATAAACCATAATAGACATCAGAGCCTGCGCAATAATTGCCGGAAGTCCGATTGCATAGATTTCTTTTATAACACCAGCATTCGGTTTCATGTATTTCGGCCCATGCCCGAATTCCCTGTTCAGTTTCATATGAAAAATAAGCAGCAATACAGCAGAAGCAACCTGACCAATTACAGTTGCGTAAGCTGCACCTTTCACTCCCATTTCAGGGCAAGGTCCAATACCGTAGATCATGATCGGATCGAGAATAATATTTACAACAGCACCAACCACCTGTCCGATTGTAGAATAAAGAGAACGACCTGTTGCCTGTAATAGCTTTTCAAATAAAGAAAAGAAAATAATACCAAAAGAAATCACACAGCATATCCGCAGATAACTGACTCCCATTTCAAGTACTTCTGCATCAACTGTCTGTGATGAAATATATGCTTTCACCCCAAAGATACCAAACAGTAAACAGACCACGTAAATGATCACACCCAGAAACAGACTGTTTCCTGCTACCTTTGCAGCCTTTTCCCTGTTTCCCTGTCCAAGTGTCCTTGCAAGAAGTGCATTGGTTCCTACACCTGTTCCGATTCCTGCCGCTACCATAAGCATCTGAACCGGAAATACCAGAGTGAGGGCATTTAATGCAGCTTCACTGCCTACTCTCATATTTCCTACAAACGCACTGTCTACAATGTTATAGACCGCCTGCAATGCCATGGATAAGATCATAGGGATTCCCATCTGGATCATCAGCTTATTCACCGGCATATCCTTCATTTTGTTGCTTTCTGCCATTTTACTTTAACTCCTCTCTTTTCTGCACAAAAAGTGCGCACCCTGTCACATAAGCTGGACTTACGCTGACAGGCTACACACTTTTTTCATAGCAAATATTCTATTTAACAAAAGAAAAACGAGTAGCATGAAACTGGATTTACGCTCATCTGCTACTCGTTCGTTATCATTATATTTCCTGTTTTCTAAAAAGTCAAACGAAATATTTTTACAATGCATATCAATCTATTTTATTTTGATCGATGTAATCAATAATCGTTTTACAGATTTCCTGTTTTGGCTTTTCAAGTGCAACTCCCAGTTCCATATATAACAGATTTTCTGCTATCTGGAAATACCTTGCATCTGTAGCAGTACACTTTTTCCCCTGTGCAAGTCTTTTCTGCTTCCGCTGATAAATCATTTTTATAATAGCAACTAATGCCTCAGGGTTATTTGCTCTTACTGCTTCTTTATAATTTTGTTCCCTCATTTTTTCATTGTTTGTCCATGCTGTCGGGATATCCGGAATTCGTTTGATCAGATTCCAGGCTTCTTCTTTTGTCAGACATAATCTCAGTCTTGAATCTGAGTTTGAAACAGGAACATATATTTTTTCCTTTTCATCTTCTACTGGTTTCATCAGATAATATAACTTATCATTTTTTTCATCCTGCGGATTCAAATATAAAATATTTTCTATTTTACAGATACCTGTAACTGGTTTGCTGACAAAGTCTCCAATTTCATATTTCACAAAATCCACTCCTTGCTGACTGGCATTCTTATTCCGTAAAAGTATAACGTACAAAAGAACCCTGATTGTCTCCTGTTACTATTACAACATCTCCACTCTCATTGCGTGTGGATTCCAGAATCGGAAATCTTCCATTTTCTTTTACATAGGCTTCCGGGCTGGCTGTTTCTGCCTCGATCAAAGTTTTTTTACTGTATTGTTCTCCTCCACACGGATTTATATCCTCAATAAAGATTTCATACTCATGCATATGCAATTCCTCCTGAGATTCATTTTATAAAAACAAGCAGCATAACTGTTGTTTTCCGACTCATTATGCTACTCGCCCTTATTTTTATTATAAAGCCATTTTACTTTGATTTCAAAAGCGTTTTTTACTAAAAATGTATCTTCTGTTTTTGGGCATTATTACTATGTATTTTCATATCCTGCGGCATCAGCGGATGGTTACGCAGGGCAAATACCGTATCTTCGTGGATTTCCTGATTATTTTAATACGAAATTCTTTAATTCATCTCTCTTTTTGACATGAAGCTTATTAAAGATATCTGTAAGATAATGCTTCACTGTGTTTAAGGATACCCCTATGTGTTCTGCGATCTCCCGGAAATCCCTGTCTGCAAAACTCTCTGCTGCTTTTCTTGCATTTCCTGGCTCAAATGCTGTATTTATCAGTGGTAATACTGTATTTTCCGTCATATATCCACTCTGCCATGTCCTTTCTCTCTGTATTTTTTTATATTACCACCTTTTTCCTGTTTTTTCTATAACACTTATAAATTCCCGGAACGAAAAATACCGGATCAGCCTGTTGGCTCAATCCGGTATTTTTTCATTTTACAGTTAAAACTCCATCAGGATTATTTTACAGTGATTTTCAGAGCTTTGTATACGCCATTCTGTGCATATACCCATATTGTGCAGGTTCCTTTGCCTGTTGCTCTGATAAGGCCATCCGGGGTAACGGTGGCTACTTTTGTATTGCTGCTTTCGTAACAAAGTTTTCTGTGGCGTGCAATCTTCTTATCTTTCTTTACTTCTTTTGCTTTTATCTGTGCGGTTTTTCCCATTTTCAGGGTGATCTTTGAAACATTCTTCTTATTTCCAATCTGGGTTACGGAAACAGCTTTTGCATTTCCGTATTTACCGCCTCCGGTGACTGCATGTACAGATATGGATATGTCTGTCACTACCTTTTTGCCGTTTACCATTCTGTAGGCTTTTACCACATATTTGTAGTAAGTACCTTTTTTCAGGTCCTTCTGGGTCCATGTGCTGATATCTCCACCGGTGATAATGGCAAGTTTCCTGTACTTGTAAGACTTTGTGCCTGTATTACAGCGGTTGCCGTATATGAAATATCCATCTGCATCCTTAATGATGTTCCACTGTAATGTCACAGAAGTTTTTGTCTGTTTTACAGAACGGGCTCTTAGCTTCTGAAGCCTGTGCTCTTATTGATCGTGGGTTCATCCGGGACTTTCACTGTGATCATAATGGAAGCTGTAATTTTTCCATCCTCTGTTGTAACTGTGATCTCTGCAGTTCCATTTCCCACTGCTGTTACCTTGCCGTTTTCATCTGTAGTGGCAACTTTTTCGTTATCGGATTTCCAGATCAGTTTCTGTAAATCTGCATTTTCCGGCTCGATCTTTACTTTCAACTCTGTGGATTCACCAATCTTTGTCAGGGTTTCTTTCTCTGCTTCTATGGTGAGCTTCTGGATTTCCACAGGGATTTTCACTGTTACGGAAACTGTCGCTGTATAACTGCCGCTTACAGATGTTGCGGTAATGGTGGCAGTTCCGTTTCCAACTGCTGTTACCTTGCCGTTTTCATCTACAGTTGCTACTTTCTCATCGCTGGATTGCCAGGTTACACGCTTATTGTCTGCATAGGACGGTGTCACTTCTGCGGTAAGCTGGGCAGTTTCACCTTTCTTTGTTAAGGTAAGAGTATCCGGAGATACCTTAATGCCTGTTACCGGGTAGCTTGGAGAATAGTAGGTGTCTTTGTAAGTCAGTACATAAATGGAGAATTTATCTGACTTAAAGGTAAGTTCGTTAGTACTACTGTTAAAGACAGAATCTAATATATCAACAATTGCCTGATTCGTTGCACTGTCCTTATGCAGTCTGAAAATCTTGTACTCCCGGATGGTATAAGGCTGATTATTAATCATTTTATCCGGATTTTAATCCTGATATTCATATTGATTATCTAAGTTGATCCTGTATATCACTCTTTCACGTAAAAAAGCACGTACTTTTATACCAAAAAGGCGTGCAAGTCTCGCTCCTCACACGCCATAATAATATCTCTATTCTTCCTTTAATACCTTTTAACGATTATCCCCATTCCAGTTCATTCTGTCTGATATTCCATAGTCCTGCCGTGACAGATAAAGAGCACTTTTATCCGAATACTTTCTTTAACAATTCCATAATATCCTCATTTTTCAGTCCATATCTTTTCAATGAATTTTGATCAATGGTTCCTGCTCCAGCAAGTCAATAAAACTATGTATATCATTACCTACTGCAATCGGCAATCCTTCTACTTTTTCAAGCATAAGTTCCGATGCAATACGCAAAATATCTTTTTTATGCTTCTTTATGTCACTGGAATCCACTTTTTCACCTAAATCTTTTCGACTTTTCAAATCAAGATACGCTTTTGCCTTGAAAAGTATTATATATTCTGGTCTTAGAACAGAAAGTCCATTTCTTATAACTTTTCCATTAAGAAGTGCCTTATAGTAATCATCATTCAAAAGAATTGCTGATAAACTGGATACTTCATCATCAATATGTATCGGTGTAATTCCTTCCGCGCTTTTAAGTTCAAAATCGCTTCTGCAAAACAATTCGATCATTTTCGGAAATTTATCTTCTTCTGGTTTATCAAACCTATAGAATTGAGGGTTACTACCATTTGTTGCTTTATTTCTATATTTCCCATCAACGATAAACTTCCAAAATTTCTCTCCAAACTCCGGAGTTAATGCTTCAACAATCAAAACCATATCCAGATCTCTTGTAGCCCTGAAATTCACTTCATTGCTCTCAAAAAGAATATCGCAGGCTGCGCCACCTATTAAAACATACTGTTCTTCATAATCTGCAAAGTACTTCCAAAATGTATCTAATCCTTTGACCATACATATTCCTCCAACATCTCATTAATAGAAATATCAACTCGTTCCTCTTCTTGTTCATCTCCTGTCAGTGACAGTACTACGCTTAAAGGATCTTGAAATCCTTTTCCCAGAAAATCAATAAAATATCCCAGTTCCAAGACAACACAGCCAATTTCTTCCAATTCACTCACTTGTTTTTCCGCTTTCACTCCACTATCTTTTAGTTCTTTCTTCGTCACGGCATAAGTAGGATAAACATTATCGGACAAAAGAGAATACTCACATAAAGCAGAAATACCTGCTTTCTTTTCAAATTTTATATCTTCTCTCAAAATAAATCTTCGAATTACTGGATTTCTTAATACCATCTTAATCTGCTGCCATAATTGTTCTCGTTCATCCGGAATATCGATGACTCTTGATTTACCTTTCATACCCAACACATCAATATTTAAATATTCCAGTTCATCAAAACACCGGCTTGCAGATTTTGTTGACACTTCCAATCGTTTCGCCGCATCAGATACTTTTACTTCATTCCATCGTTCATAAATGGCCATTAGAAGCATTTTTTGCGTCAAAAATGAAATCAAATGAACTGGTGCCAGCTCTCTTTCATTTCCTTTACTCAGCAAATATCCAATAAACGGGAGAAATACCTGCTTCCTATCTATTACAAAAGGAATTCCTTCTTCTATCATTCTTTTCTTTTATATAAAATGTTGTTCGATCAAGAAAAAACTGCACAGTTTAATCCTGTTATTTTTTCCACGCCAGCTCTGTCTCTACGCAAAACAACAAGTCCGATATCATCTTTGGGATGAATAGCCATCCATAATACACCATTAGTCTCTACTGTAAAAATGTCATATCTTCCACGATATGCTAATGGAAGTTTTTTATATACCTCTTTATTCTCTGTCATTATTACATTTTGCCGTAATGTTTTTTCCAAAAATTCTCTCATACTAATCACCTTTTTATAAATGTGACTTTTTTTACGTCGCATTTATAATTTATCATATGTTGTTTAATTTTTCAAGTAAAATGTAATTACATAATCATAGACTTTTGAAGGTTCCATACGAATTATCTGATAGAGAAACGTTTCAGAAGGAACCTGGAACCAAAAAGTGTCCCCGTATAGCAAAAGCAGTGGCCGATATTGCCTAAAAAACCGCCTGGGAAAAAGTTTCATTTTGATACTTTATATGTTAAAATGAAACATATCGTATCAAGTGAGGGGTTTTACAGATGTCTAAAAAGAAATATAATCTGAATACAATTTACATCTCTGAGCGTCTGCAGGAGAATCTGAAACCGATTTCACAATCTGCATTCACTGCTGTGACTGCTCCCATGGGATATGGAAAAACAACTGCCATCAGCTGGTATCTGGACAAACAGAGCAAAAACGGAAATTCCTGTGTGATCCGAATCAGTATTTATTCTGATAATCTGTCTGTTTTCTGGCAGAGCGTTCAGAAGGCATTTGCCTTTGCAGGGCTTGATTTTCTGGATAATTATAGCTGCCCCTCAGATGCTGCCAGTGCCGGGATGCTTGCTGATGAGCTTTGTTATTCCCTGAGCGGTCAGATCTCTTACTACATTTTTATTGATGATTTTCATCTGCTGGGCGAACCTCATGTTGCAGATTTTTTTTGTATGCTTGCCAACAGACTGCCTGAAAATATCCACCTGATCGTATCCGGCAGAAATGCTTTTCTGTCCGGAAAAGAGATTCTCCGTCTTGGCAAAAAGTTATATCAGATCCATACCAGGGATCTGTGTCTGAATCGCCGGGAGCTTTCTGTCTATACCCATCGCTGCGGTGCCAGCCTGAACGAAGATCAGCTGAACACGCTTCTCTATTCCAGTGAGGGATGGTTTTCTGCAGTCTATCTGAATCTCTGTACCTTTTTTGAAAGCGGACACTTCCCTGACCATACTTCTAATATCTATGATATGTTTTCCTCTGCTATGATTGCACCGCTTTCACATAAGCAGCAGGAATTTCTCACTGTTATGGGACTTGCAGATGAATTTACCGTCGAGATGGCTCTTTTTATTACAGGAAATCCGGAAGCCGGACAGATTCTTTCCCTTATGACCAGACAGAATGCTTTTATCACTCCTTTGCCTGATGGAGTCAGCTTCCGTTTTCACCATATGATGAAGGAATGTACACAGCGTGCCTTTGCCATGCTTTCCCATGAAAAACAGACAGATTTCCGGAATCGTTACGGACAATGGTATGAATCCCGGGGACAGTTCCTGCAGGCACTTGCTACCTATAACAAGGCTCTTAACTATGATGCAGCACTTGCTGTTATCCAAAAGGATGCAGGAATCCTCCTGCTTCTCTTTCGCCGGAAAAGGTTCTCGCATTTCTTGATGCCTGTCCAACAGAAATCCTGAAGAACAGACCTCTGGCCCTTCTCGTATTAATGCGCCGTATGTTTACCTGGCATCAAATTCCCAAAATGCTGGAACTGAAGCAGCTTCTGACAGATACCATAGCTGAAGATAACACTTTGTCCGAAGATGAGAGAAAGAATCTCTCCGGAGAATGTGATCTTATTATGAGTTTTCTGATGTATAACGATATCACCGGCATGAGCGTTCTGCACCGTCAGGCCAGTTCCAAAATGACCAGACCTGCCATCAGTATCCGCAATACAGGAAGCTGGACCTTCGGTTCTCCTTCTGTTCTGATGATGTTTCACCGCAAATCTGGAACCTGGATGCAGAACTGGCAGCCATGAATGAGTGTATGCCCCATTATTACAGGATCACCCAGGGGCATGGACAGGGTGCGGAATTGCTCATGAATGCAGAGGCAGCATTTATGCAGGGAAATTTTTCAGATGCACAGATTCTGCTGGAGCAGACTTATTCCACCATTGCCTCAAACGGACAGCACAATATTTCGCTCTGCTGTGATTTCCTTGCTGCAAAGCTTTCCCTTTTTCAGGAGGGTGTCACCTTTGTGAAGAACCCTGAAGTAAAACGTAAGGAGCTTCTGTCTCTCCACAATATGATGTGGCTGAATATTTTTGACAGTACTTATGCTTACTACTATGCATTGATTAGAATGCCGGAAAAGATTCCTGCATTATTTAAAGACCATATGTTATCCACTGTCAGCTTTCTCTCTCCCTGCAGACCTATGATGGAAATGATCGAGAATCAGGTCTTTCTTTCACAGAAAATGTACGCAAAAGTTATAGGCAGAAGCGAAACGCTTCTGCCTGTCTGTGAGAAAATGCACTATGAACTTGTGTCTCTCCACGTTCAGATCCAGACCGCTGCTGCTTACGCAATGCTGGGCAAACATCATGATGCACGACAGCTTCTGCAGAAAGCCTTAGGACACGCCATGCCGGATGGCTTTCTGATTCCGTTTGTAGAAAATTATACCTATATCAAGGACGTGCTGGGCAGTATTAATTCCATAACACCAGAGCCTTTCACAGACCGGATCCTTTCCCTTGGTTCTGTTTATGAGCAACACTGCCTCCGCCTGTCCAGCCGTAATTCCAGGCTGAGATCCTAAATATGCTGAACAGCAGAGAAGCAGAAATCGCAGCTTTGATCACCGACCGTCTGAGCAACCGCGAAATCGCAGAGAGGTTATTTCTCTCTGAAGGCACTGTGAAACAATATGTCAACCAGATTTATTCCAAGTTGATGATCAACGGTGATACACGCACCAAAAGGAAACAACTGGCAGAGCTGATTTCTTCCATAAACAAGGGCCTTACCTGACACTTTGAGAAAAAAAAGCAAGGAAATTCACATGACCAAAGTCTTGCGATTTCCTTGCTATTTGGCAAGAATTACAAATTTAAAGTTTTTTACTTATTTGCATTTCTGTTTCCTTGAGAATATCCTCGGGAATCTCAGTTTTATTCAGCATCATGTCTGCTCCCGGATTACGATAGAAGGAAAAATCCCTATCTCCATCCGGATATGTATGTACCATAGCAAGCATAGTATGAATTTTTTCATCTGTACATAAGCCAACGTCATCAATTCCTGCTTCTTTTATGGCTGCTCTCAACTGATCTCCAAAAAAATCATTACCAACCTTACCAATAAATGCTGTATTATGTCCCAATTTAGAACGCTTTATTATAATAAATCATATTTCACTATATCAAGCTTAGCTGCACCATCAGCAAAGAAAGAAATCCCCTTTGCTTCCTGCTTTGTAAGAATAACCGCAGATATAACCTGCTCGCCGTCATTAATAAATACTTCCACACTAAACTTATCCAAAATCACACGCAGTTTTAGTTCATTGCTGTCACCGTTTACCAGACAACTGCTCTGATGAACCAACGCCCGTTCGCTTCCTGAGAATTTTCTATCGATTTTTAAAACAGATTCATCCGGACGGAAGCATAATGTAGAATGATATTTCTCATTCTCTGCAAAACAGAGTTCAAATTTTTTATAAAGATTGTCTTTATCTGCCGGTCGTATCACAAGTTCCAGATCTACCGTTCGTCCTTCAATCTGATCCAGTGTGAGCCTGGTATCTTTTATCACAACATTGTTATACTCGACTTTGTTTGCACGCATGGCATTAAGTTCTCTGATCGGAACCTGATACAATCTTCCGTTTTTAACAGACAGTTCTCTTGGAAGACTCATTTGTGCGAACCATCCAGAGTCATTGCATCGATATGCAAGCGTATCCCAGTTCTGCATCCAGGCGATCATAATTCTTCGTCCATCCGGCGCAAGCAGTGTCTGCATTGCGTAATAGTCAATTCCGTAATCAACACCTTGGCAAAACTGTTCCTTTAAAGTATGTGTCTCAGGATCCAACTCCCCAATAATACATAACGTTCCATTTCCATTATGAAATTCTAATCCTTCCGGAAGCATATCCTGTGGACTTGTCAGAAGCACATATTTGCCGTCCAATTCAAAGAAATCCGGGCATTCCCACATTTTTCCATAACGATTTTGATTCTTTGCCAGAATGCTTACAAATTCCCATTCAAAGCCATTTTTACTTCTGTAAAGAAGGATCTGTCCGCTTCCATCAGCCGGACGACTTCCTATAACACAATAAAAGTTTCCATCGTTCCCTTTCCAGATTTTGGGATCACGAAAGTCTACTTTACTAGCCCCCTTTGGAAGATCTTTGGCTGTCAGAACCGGATTCTTATCATACTTTTCATAATCCTTACCATCTCCAACTGCCACTGCCTGTGTCTGAATATCCCTTACAGTTCCGTCTTCCAGTTTCTCCTGATTTACAGAAGTATACATAAGCAACTGTCTGCCATCCTCTAATTCTATGGCACTTCCTGAAAAACAGCCGAATTTATCATAATCTTCATCCGGTGCCAATGCAGTCGGAACATAGTTCCAATGCAATAAATCCTTACTCACTACATGTCCCCAGTGCATACTGTCCCAATGTGTGCTATACGGATTATACTGGTAGAACAAATGATACTCTCCTTTATAATAGGAAAATCCATTTGGATCATTCATCCAGCCAACATAAGGAGTTATATGAAAGGCTGGTCTTTCTTCCTCTTTGATCTGCTGTCCCTGTATAAATTCATATTTTCTTGCCTTTTCCAACATTTCGCTCATATAGTTCCTCCTGTCAAAATGATATCTTCTCTTATTTTTCACTGCTTAATGAATCCTGATACTGGTCAAAATATTTTTGCTTGATTGAAAGGTAATCGGAAAGCCCGTACTTCTCCATTTTTTTCAGATAAGAATCCCATTCTTCATCAATTCCTCCGTTCAGGATCCAATCTGCTTTCTTCTGTTCTGCATATTTCTTAATATCTGTATCATACTGTGACACTTTGTTTGTATCATCAATACTCATAAATACATTAGGATAAACATATTTGCTGTTCATATCCTGTAAATATGTCTCATGCATATTATCCAGACGCCATTTCGCATCTTCCGGCTGTGTTACATATACGCCATAATATTCATTTAATATAGCGAGAGGACCATTTACAGATTGCGCTTCACGTACTTCCACCGGTGACTGATCTCCTAAGTCCATATGCTTTAACATTTTTTCGCCATCTTTGTTTACAGACAGCTCAAAAATATTAAAGGAATCCTTCTCTCCATAGGTTCCCCAGTTATTTTGCGGAGACTGAAGGGGTGCATACATCTGATCGATCCATGCGGCAGCAAGTGCCGTGTTACGGCAGCTGGTAGTAAGCACACATCTTCCTCTGTCAAAACCGCTGGTCTCACTGTTGTTCTGTCTGGTGATATTTCTCATTCCATCCGGTCCGGTCAGTGCCGGAAGCATCACATAATCCGTATTGTTGTCTATATTAGCAATATCCCATGTGAAGCAAAGTCCATAACGGTGATTCTTTCCTTTTGCAACATAAGTAGACCATTCCTGTGTAAATGCTTCCGGATCGATCAGATTCTCTGTCACAAGTTTATGCAGCCATTTGATACCTTCTTTGTATCCTTCCTGAACCGTTGTATAAATCACCTTACCTTCATCTGTTACAGCAAAATGATCTCCTGTGTCCCCATAACCATCTCCGAATCCATTTATTAAGATTGAAGGATCCTGATCTCCGTTATTGATAATAAATGACATTGGTATTACATCACCTTCAATGGAAAACTCTTGTTTCAGATCATCTGCATGATCTCGAAATTGAATCAGTACCTGCTCCAGTTCATCTGTTGTGGTTGGAATCTCAAGACCAAGATAATCAAGCCATTTCTTATTAATATAAGGAATATCTCCAATGGCCTGAATTGCTTCTTTTCCGGAACCAAGCTGTTCAATCCACGGAAAAGAGTAAATATGTCCATCCGGTGCTGTACACATGGTTCTGTATTCCGGGTATTTTTCAAACACAGCCTGAAGGTTTGGCATATATTTGTCAATCAGATTTTCCAGCGGAATAATTATTCCCTGCTTTGCATAACGCAACAGATCATAATCACTCATGCCTGCATTAAACAGTCCATCCGGCAGATTTCCAAACTGAGCCAACGCCAGATTCTTTTTATCTGAAAACTGATCTGATACAAAGCAGGTCCAGTCAATATGAACATTTGTCTGTTCTTCCATTCTCTGGAAAATCACTCTTTTATTTGGATCCTGTGTTGAAGTGGCCGGTGCACTGGTAATAAAAGAAAGCTCCTCTGTTTCTTTCAATGGAAACTGTACATCCGATACCGGTGTATCCGGATTAATCTCAGCATCAAGCCTCTGCTGTTTTCCACACCCCATTATACTTACCATCATTGTTAAAGAAAGTCCAAGTGCAAGCAAACTTCTTACTCTGTTTTTCTTCATATCTGTATCATTCCTTTCTTTAGCCTTTTACCGATCCAACCATAATTCCTTTATCAAAATATTTCTGGAAAAATGGATACATCACTAAAAGTGGTAAACTTGATACTACAATTGTTGCATATTTCAACTGTTCTGCTACCTTTGCCATCTCTGCTGTGCTTTGGATATCTGCAATCATTCCCGGCTGTGGAGTATTCTGCACCAGGATTGAACGCAGTACCAGCTGCAGTGGCTGAAGATTTGCATCGTTCAGATAAATCATCGCATCAAAGTAGCTATTCCACATTCCGACAAATGACCACAGTGCCAGTACTGCAATGATCGGTTTACATACCGGCATCATAATTTTGAAAAAATGCTGAATTTCATTAGCACCGTCAATTGCAGATGCTTCTCTTAATTCTGCCGGAATTGACTGATAATAAGTTCTTGCAAGAATCATATTCCAAACGTTAAATGCTCCCGGAATCAAAACCGCCCATACTGTATTTACCATATGCAGCTGATTGATCAAAATAAATGTTGGAATCATTCCTCCCCCAAAAAACATTGTGATCAGAAAAATCAGATTAAAAAATTTTCTTCCCACAAATTCTTTTTTAGACAGAGGAAAGGCTGCCAGTAATGTTACAAAAACTGAGATCACTGTAAATACAAATGAATACAGAAAAGAATTCAAAAATCCGCGCCAGATCATCTCATTCTCCAGTACTCTTCTATAAGCATCCAAAGTCCAGTCCTTAATATCAGAGCTCAGTCCCTGATTATTCAAAACAGTAGGATCCATAAAAGATGCAAGCACTACATATATAATTGGAATCGCAATAGAAAGTACAAACAGTCCAAGAATCGTGAATCCAATTCCAAGGATCAGACGATCTGTCCTTGAATATTTTCTCTTCTTTTTCTCCATCTTCTCTTCCTCCTATAATCCCTCTCCATCATTCAGCTTCTTTACAACCCAGTTTACAAAAATCAACAGAATTACATTGACAACTGAATTAAACAGACCTACTGCCGTAGAATAACCATAATCACCGTTCAAAAGACCGATGCGATATACATATGTAGATAAAATTTCTGATGCCGGCAGGTTCATATCTGTCTGCAATGCATATGCCTTCTCAAATCCAATGCTCATAATATTTCCTGCCTGCAGGATAAACTGAATTACAATAATGTTCTTAATCGCCGGAAGCTCCACGTACCAGATCTGCTGCAAAAGGTTTGCACCATCCATAACTGCCGCTTCTTCCAACTCTTTGCTCGCATTAGATAATGCTGCAGTATACATAATAGATGCCCAGCCTGCAGTCTGCCAGATTCCACTTGCTATATAAATAGTACGGAAAGCAGATGGCATTGTCATCCAGTTTGTGCTAATCCCAAGCAGCCTGTTCAAAGGTCCTACCGGTGATAACAGCATACGAACCATACCACAAAGTACTATTACAGATATAAAATTCGGCATATAGATCAGAAGCTGTACTTTTTTCTTGATCCCTGTTTTTTGAATACGATTCATAAGTAATGCCAGAATAATCGGAACCGGAAATCCCCATAATAATCCATAGATACTCAGCTTTAATGTATTCATCAGATAGTTCATAAAATCCGGTGATGATAAAAAACGTCTGAAATATTCAAGTCCAACCCATGGACTTCCAAGTACTCCCTTGATTACATTATAATCTTCAAACGCAATCAAAAGCCCTCCCATCGGAAGATACTTAAAAATGATTGTCAGTAAAAGTCCCGGCATTAAGAAAAAAAGATATAACTGCCAGTTTTTCTTCACATACGTAACCTTATTTCTCCACGTCTGCTTGCTTACGGGCTTTGCTTGGTTCTGCACTGTTTTCATGCACTTTTTCCTCCATTCCTTTCATACATTGTTCATGAAACCGGTTAAGTAACCGGTTACTTTATAATCTGATGTTACTACATCACACACTCTCTGTCAACACTTTTCTTCATTAAAATAACCGGTTACGTAATCGGTTATTTTAATATTGCCTTTTTGTATAATAATTGCTATACTAAAAAAAATATTTGCATTTATTTATAAGGAGAATAAGTTTCATGTCAAAAAAACAGGTGACATTTGCAGATATTGCAGCATATACCCATTTTTCAAAAACTACAATATCAAGATATTTCAATCATCCTGATTCCCTTACACTTGAAAATCAGGAAAAAATTTCTCAGGCCCTTGATATCCTTGGCTATAAAAAAAATAAACTTGCAAAAGTCTGGCGAATGGAAAAAGTGAATTTATCGGAATCATTATTCCGAATCTTTATCTGCATTATTATTCTGAAATGCTGACACAACTGCTGTCCAGCTACAGTGATTATCACTACAAATTTCTCGTCTTTAGCAGTGAACATGGGGCTGAAGAAGAACAGCAATATATTGAAGAGCTCCTATCCTATCAGATTGAAGGTCTCATTGTTTTAAGTCATACGCTGTCATCAAAACAATTATCCTCCTATCAGATTCCCATCGTTGCCATTGAACGTGAAGCGGAATATATCAGCAGTGTTACCACTGACAACTATATGGGTGCGCTTCAGGCTACCACTCTGCTGATCCGTGATAAATGTGATATACTGATCCACATCAATGTCAATGTTGAGAAAACAGTTCCTGCTTACGACCGTATTCGCGCATTTAAGGAAACCTGTGAAGAATATCAGGTTCCTTATGATATTGATCTAAGTGTAAGCGGTAATTCTTATCAGGAAATTTTAAATGAAATAAGACGCATTTTTACAAGAATAGAAGAGAAATATCCCAATCAAAAAAAAGGTATTTTCCTTTCCAACGATACTTATGCAAACATGTTTCTTAACCTGATTTTCCAGAAATACCGAGAATTACCCTCTTTCTATGAAATCATAGGATTTGATAATTCTCCCATTGCCAGTGAGGCAATTCTCCCAATCACAACCGTTGGTCAGCAGATTGATATTATTGCACAAACTGCCATGGAGCTTCTGGTTCAACAGATGGAAGAACAAAAAAAACGTTCCCCTAAACCACTGGAAAAGCCTGTCCATAAACAGATTACTCCAATATTGATTCGCCGTAATACAACCAGTTAAAACTAACCTTTCATTTTTCTCCGGAATACAATCTGTCCCAGAAATATTTCTGCCATATCGGATATTGGAATACTTAATTATTTGGGCAAAAAGGGGATGCCGAAAAGTGGTATTAACCGGCATCCCCTTTATTGATTGTATTATCTTATTTCATATGATCTTTTTCAGTTATTTTGCGAATAACCCGGCATGGATTTCCAGCAGCCAGACTATATGGAGGAATATCCCTTGTCACAACACTTCCTGCTCCTATTACACATCCCTCTCCTATGGTAACACCGCCACAAACAACCACATTGGATGCCAGCCAGCAATTATCTTTTATAGTAATTGGTTTCTCCTATTCAAGATTATAAAAGCTTCCATCTTCTCTTTTTCTGCTATTACGTTCTTCAAGTAAAAATGGGTGCATGGGAGTTGCCAATGTGACATTTGGACCAATCATCACATTATCTCCTATATGTACTTCACATACATCCAAGCAGGTGAAATTAAAAATTGTTCCAATTCTTTATCCGTTGGATCATATAACTCTCCACTTACCATTTTTTCTCTTTCTGTCATTTCTGATAACCTCCAGTAAAAATTTTATTACCAAGTTAGTTATTTCCGAGTACTTGATAAGTTGTTCCTACTGCAATAATATATAGATAAGGAGAATCACTGTCAATGCAATCGTAAAAATTTGCGATTGATTTTTTGATTAATTTTAACTGTGTTATGGTCAAAAATCGTTTCTAACTCATGGGATTGTAAAACAGATTTTTGTACCCATCTATCAGGGCAAAATAACTGATATCTTTTAATTTAGACGCAGTGAACTCACGGTCAACAATAATCATCCCTTTTCGCGCAATGAGATTTCTAATCTATTCTTCATAGTTCAAAAATAGTTTTATCGGTTTTAATGCTTTTTCTATCGCTATAAAAATCTGCGTATATAGAAAAATGGAGGACCCTTAGGTCCTCCGTCCGGTCGCAGGCATCGCAAGTTTCTGCAACCTGATCACTGACAAGCATTTTAATACGAGTCTTTCTAAAAGACAAGTGCTTTCTGCGAACATTGTCCATTTGCACCATGACTCCTGCATTAGTTCCAAGATTACTTATAAAAACAATCTACAGTTTGGAAAAATCTATTCCAAACCAATTGGCAATTTTGCTTTGAATGTTCTCTCTTTCAAGCAGGTTCAATGGTTTTCTAATAATATCTTCTTGCTTCTACCTTAAGATATTATGAGAAAGAATGCTTTCCCTATTAAAGACTTTCAGGATAAATTCCAACAAATGAGAGCAGCGGAAGTACACGGAAATCATGTAAAACAATTTTCACTTTCTGGGCTTTTTGCCCCTTAACAGAATGATCTTCTTATAACCAATTACTGTTCCTGTGTAAATACTGTTCCATATTTCCCCCTCTTTAACAAATATCTCAAATTTTTCCACTCTCTGACTATAGCAGACAGCCTCTTTTAATACCAGATACCCTAAGTTGTATGAACCGTCCAGACAAATGGTTATTTCTACTGGCAGTTCGCTGCTTTCAGGCTGAAACCAGGTTTCTGAAGTATCATCTGTCAAATCAGAAACCGGATGCGTCGGATCTTCATTTTCTGAAAAAATATGTGCTGTACTCATTAAATTATGAGTAAAAGATTTCTTTTTCCAACTTCCAAATTCTTCCAGACGTTTAACATCATTTTCATGAAGAAGCCCGTTTGGCATAGGTGGAATATTTAACAAAAAGGTTGCATTTCCTCCAACAGCCCCAATATAGATATAGATCAGCTCCTCCAGACTTTTCACCTGATCATCTTCTTCTGGATGATAAAACCATCCAGGTCTTATAGAAGTATTTACTTCTGCCGGATACCAGATCAGATTCGTTTCACCTTCAAGCGCTCTTCTGCTTCCAAGATCTTCCATGTCGCTGGTGATCCGGCGCATTCTAAATTCCTTATCATCGGTCTGCTGGCTTCTTTCCTGTACACTCTCTGCAAGTGCTGTACGTGCAGGAACAACACTCCACTCAGATTTTCTTACATCGCCAGCTTCATTTCCGCACCACCTGATATCCGGCCCACACACACAGATACATGCGTCTGGCTGATATTTTCTGACACATTCATAATAGCGTTTCCAGTCATATATCTGTTTTTTTCCATTTGGTCCTTCTCCGCAGGCACCATCTAGCCAGACACTAAAAATATCTCCATAACCGGTGAGAAGCTCAGTCAGCTGTGCCAGATAGTAATCATCATATTCTTTTCCGCTTCCGTAACAAGGCTTGTTGCATCCCATGGTGAAAGATAAATTCCAAATTTCATCCCATAACGACGGCATGCTTCAGACACTTCCCAGACCACATCTCCCCTTCCATTTTTCCATGGACTGGAGACAACGCTATGGCTGGTATATCTGGTCGGCCACAGGCAGAAACCATCATGGTGTTTACAGGTAAGGATTACCCCTTTCATACCTGCATTTTGTGCTGCAGACACCCACTGGTCTGCAACAAACTCTGTAGGATTAAAAATTTGTGGTGTTTCTGTTCCATCTCCCCACTCACGATTGGTATATGTATTCATTCCAAAATGAAAGAACGCATAAAACTCTGTTGCCTGATAGGCAAGCTGGCGGCTGGAGGGAACTATTTTTATTAATTCCTGATCAGTTGGCATTTTATTTCCCCTTTCATTTTACCCTTTTAACCCGCCTGCACCAATTCCCTGAAGCAGATATCTTTGTCCAATCAGATAAATAATGATTGTTGGAATCATAATAATTACAAGTCCTGCAAACAGTGCACCCCAGTCCGTGGCATATTTCTGCACTTCAAACAAGTTTGCCATTCCGATGGGAAGAGTTTTCTTTGCATCTTCCGTGAGAAGAACAAGTGCCAATGGATATTCATTCCAGAAGCCCATGGCACTTAACATCGTAATGGTCGCAATTCCGGGTTTTGCAAGAGGCACCATAACTCTTGATAGCAGTTGGATATTAGTAGCACCGTCAATTCTTGCAGATTCCTCGTAATCTCTGGGTACTGCAGACATAAAGCCCTGTAAAGTAAAGATACAAAAAGGAAACTGCATAACTGCATAAACAAGGCATAGTACCGGCAGGTTATTTAATCCATTCACAGCCTGTAATTCCAGAAACAAAGGAATCATAATGTAGGTAGCCTGCAGAAAAATACATGCCATATAAATGGCAGAGATCAGTTTGCTGCCCGCAAAACGGTATCTTGCCAGTACATAAGAAATGGGAATAACCAGAAGCAATAGCAATACAGTGGAAAACACAGTCACAAATATGGAATTTCCAAAATAAGCGGCGATATTTGCTTTCTGCCATGCTGCCACAAAATTATCCAAATTCAAAGCTGTGGGCAATGCATAGGGATCTGTCAAATATTCTGCATTTGTCTTAAACGCAGACATCAGGTTCCAGAAAAGCGGGTACAAAAAGATAACGGTAAACAGAATCATCAGGATTCTGATACACCAGGTTCTTACAGTTTTCATCAGTCTCCCTCCTATTCTTTTTCAGATGATACTTTTTTAGAAATCATTGCAAGCACAATTGCAAGAATCAGGGTAAACATGGCGATTGCCATGGCATATCCAAAATTAGCGTTTCGCATACCCTGCGTATACATATACTGTAAAAGCACACTGGAAGCACCGTTTGGTCCACCGCCTGTCATAACGTTGGACAGAGTAAAACTTAAATTGATAGTACCAGACAGGGAAAGTATATAGGTCGTTCCAATGGATCTGCGAAGCAGCGGAATGGTAATCCTAAAGAACTTCTGCACTCCTGTTGCACCGTCAATGGAAGCAGCTTCATAAACCTCCTGGGAAATCCCGTCAATGGAAGCCACATGCATAACCATATAATAACCAATAGCCTGCCACACCAGGCTGCACCGATACACCAGAGAGCCGTTTTTCCCTCTCCAAGCCATGCGTGTTTCCAAGTGGAGAAATGGAACAGATCCAGCATATGATTCAGAATTCCTCTTGTGGGATTAAACACAAAAGACCACACAATACCAACTACAGTCATGGAAACAATACTTGGGAAAAAGAATACGGTCCGGTAAAATGACTTTTCCTTGAGCTGTCCCTGAGTAAGGATAAATGCAAATACAAGACTTAGAAATATGGTCACAGCCGGGATTACCAGCATCAGCTTAAGAGTATTAAACAGTGCCTGAAGAAAATCCTTATCCTGGAACATATACTTGTAATTATCCAAAAATACAAATTTGCTGTTAAAGCCTACGCTAAGTGCAGTGGAACTGGTAAAAGACAGATAAATGGCATTTACCATAGGCACAATCATAAAAACAATGGTTAAAATCAATGCAGGAAGCGTACACAGGGCTATAAATAATCTGGGCTTCTTTACCACGCTTGTTCACCTCTTTAAATTTAAAGTATTTAATAAATGTGGATGACATCACCGATTGGCGATATATCTGTTCAGGGTTACAAAAGGCTGCTGCATAGCATACACTGTGTAGCAGCCTTTCCATGCTTTACCGTTTTTATCCGGCTGGTATATGAAGTTTAGTTGGCAGCTTCCATATCAGCACGAACCTGTGCAAAAGCATCTTCCACATTCTGTGCCCACTCTTCCACTGTCATTTCATCATTCATAACAGATGTAATCGGATTAAATATCTCATCTTTCGGGTTAACCTTGCAGTCAGCCGGAACTGCTGCGAAGCTCATAATCAGGGAGGAGGCATTTGCCTCTTCGTAGATTCCGTACATGTTGTAGATTGCAGTAGACAGCTTATCTTTTGCTACTTCACGGGCACTCTTGGTAGCATAGAGGGCACCGGAAGCTTCTGCAAAAGCAGATACAGATTCATCACTATACAGGAAACGAAGAAATTCTTTTGCAAGTTCTGGATTCTTGGCAGCTGCCGGAATGGAAAACTGCTCGCAGCTGTCAAATACATAGTGCACATCGTCTGCGTTCTCGGTCGGGATCGTAGCCATTGCAAATTCAATCCATCTTCTCTTGGCGCATCCTGCATCTCATTTTCCATCCAGGTTCCGTTTGTGATAAATGCAGCTTTTCCAAGCATCATCTCTGTCTGAGACTCTGTATGGTTCATACCAACAGTGCCCTCTAACAGATAGCCTTTATCTGCAATCTCTTTAATATGACTTAAAGCCTTTAACACACCCTCATTATTAAAGGAACCTTCTTCGTAATTGGCAATCTTAGTAAGTGCTTCTTCGCCGCACTCATTTGCAATTGCCGGCCAGAGCATTTCTTCCATGTATCCCGGATAAATTCCCTGATATGTGAAAAGTGCACGTCCGTCAATATCTTTTACCTTATCACCAAGTGCAAAGAACTCATCCCAGGTCTTCGGCACTTCCAGATTATTCTCATCAAAGAATGTTTTGTTGTAAATCAGACCCTGCGGACCACTGTTGAATGGTGCCAGATAGATCTCATCATCTCCGTATGGTGCACACTTTGTACTGGAAAGGATCCCATCTGTAATATCATCGCGAAGGGTACCGGTTCCAGCATAATTTTCTCCGTCAAAAACATCATCCAGGTTGAGAAGTGCATGATCTTTGATCAGGGAAAGGATTACACCATCCTCACCACCATCGTTAAGACAGATAAAATCAGGTGCATTTCCAGCTACAATCTGTGGACGGATGATATCTCCAATTGTAGGGCTGATAGTCATGTTTACTTTCACGCCCTCATGGCTTTCTTCAAAAAGCTCCACCATCTGATTCCAGTAAGCATCCCCATATCCCCCCTGGAAAATGGCAATGTTCAATTCCTGTTCTTCTGCCTCTGCAAATGCAGTAAGCGGGGAAAGTACTGTTGCTGCGCTCATAGCAAGGATCATAGCAGAAGCTGCAAATCTTTTCTTCATAGGTTGTTTCCTCCTTCTTGTTGGCTTTTATTATGTTTGCCTGATGATATTAGTATAATGGAAAATCTTCTTGTGGTAAATTCACAAAACAATTCTTTATATGGAACATTTTTCTGTTATTTTTATATAATATGGATTTTCTTGCGACATATATGTACAATCTTTTTCTATTTGTATTTTAAATGGATTATCTTGTTTTTTTCCTGTATAATAAATCTGTCACAATCCGATACAGTCATGAAAATCAGAACGATTTTTTCCATCTTTACCGGACCATGTACGAATTATTTTTTAGAAATGAGGGACAGCGGCATGGAAAAAAGACAACGATATCAGGGATTTCGAAAATTCAGTATTAGAACCAGGCTGATCATAGCGCTTTTCCTGATCTCTATTGTACCATTAACAGGAATCAGCTTCTATTCGTTTCATATTTTCAGAAGCGCTTCGGGAAAAACTTCCACTTCCATCTCACAGACTTTATCCATGATCAATCTGAATATGGTAAGTGAGATTGAAAAGTATCAGTATCTCTGCGGCTCCATCTGCATCAGTCAGGAAATCAAGGACGGTCTTCTGAAAAAGGGTATGACAGATACGGAAAAGAATCAAGCCATCAATGAAATCCAACATATGATTCGAAGTAAAATCATCTATCCTGCACAGGCAAAAAACATTACAGTATATGATACAGATGGGAATATTTTTTATGATTTGGGATATGATGGGTTATATTCGGATGATGTAAGCAGGATCCTGAGTCGTCTTGAAGAAGAAAATCAGGATGTATGGGCATACGCACATACTTACCGTAACCGGGACATCCTGATTCTTGGAAGAAGAATTTATGAACAATACAGTCAGAGTCGTGTAATTGGTTATACCCTGATTTCCATTGATGAAAAAATTTTCCAAAACAGTACTGGAACCAGTAGGTCTGGCTGACTCTTCCAATATTATGTATCTGAATATGGATGGAACAATCCTTTCTTCCTGGGATCGTAGTATTCAACTGGGGCAAAAAACCGAAAAAAAGCTGCTGAAAAATATTCAAGCAAGACTTCCAAACAGAACAGATTTTTTCAGCATTTACAAAGATGGCGAAGAACAGCTGGTTACTTATATTTTCAATAAAAACCTGAACCAGCTGTTTGTATATACCATGCCATATCATTATATTAATTCTGAAGTTAACACTATGTTTTGGAAAATCCTGGCTGTGGCATTCTTCCTTGTTCTACTCTGCATTGGAATTGTAGCTATGGTGTATCCTGGAATTACCTCCCCCATCAGAAGCATGCTGGATTTTTGCAGGGAATTATCAAAGGGAAATCTTTCCGTACGGATCCAGGATGACCACAAAGACGAACTTTCCGATCTTTCCGGAAGCATGAATCATATGGCAGATACCATTGAGAGCCTGATGAAACAACAGAAAAGCCAGGAAAAGAAAAAAAGAGAATTGGAGCTACAGATGCTTCAATATCAGTTAAATCCTCATTTTCTTTTCAACACTTTAAACAGTCTGCGCTTTGTAGCCGCCATGCATAAAGACCAGATTGTAAGTGATGGAATCCAGGCCCTCAGCAGTCTTTTGCAAAATACACTGACTAATAAAAACGAGTATATAACCATTCAGGAAGAGCTTGAGAACCTGGAAAACTACTTCGCGATTTTAAGAATCCGGTATGCCGGAAGCTTTGAGTACTCTTTTGACGTAGAAGAGGAAGAACTGCTCTCCTGCCTTGTTCCTAAACTAATCCTGCAGCCCCTTGCAGAAAATTCTGTTATGCATGGTTCTTCTGATGACGGCTCCGTTATGGAAATTCTAATCACCTGTTGGGAAGAAAACAATCATCTTATCATAGAACTCTGTGACAATGGAAAAGGATTTGAAGTGACACCTGCAGCGCTGGAACCTCATACAAACCGGAAAAAGATTGGAATTACCAATGTAAATGACCGAATACAGCTGAATTTTGGAAAGGAATATGGACTTAAGGTCAATAGTCACCCTGGAGAAGGAACCACATGTACGCTGACTCTTCCCTTACTATATGTACAAGAACTGTCAAAAGATTATAACAGCTAAAAATCACAACCACTTTTGCCCACAGAAAGGACTTTTATGTACAGTATATTAATTATTGACGATGAACCAATCGTAAAAATTGCGCTTCGCTCCATTCTTCCCTGGGAAGAGCATGGTTTTTTCATTTGTGGAACAGCATCAAATGGTCTTGAGGCTGTTCCACTGATTGAAAAACATCATCCGGATATCATTATCACTGACCTGAAAATGCCTGAAATGGACGGACTGGAACTAATTCGTTTTCTGAAGGAAAAGAATATCCCGGAGAAATACTGGTACTAAGCAACTACGAAGACTTCGATTCAGTAAGAAGTGCATTGCTTTTAGGTGCTGCGGACTATCTGTTAAAAATCAAAATTCAACCAGATACACTCCTTGCCTGTCTGAACAAAACCACAAAAAAAATGCAAAATACAGCTGACCGAAAAGATTCCATTCTGAAAACAGACATCACTGAACCCATAACCGATCATCTTCTCTCCTTTTTTCAGGGAGAAGAGTCTCTCGATTCGTTCATTGAAAGATATGGAGCAGAAAAATTTGGATTTATGAAACATTCCTGTGCTGTATGCTATGTAACGTTTGAAAAATTTTTATCAAATGATGCATTTTCTATATCAGCTAATCTGCTGCGAGATATGATACTGGATGCTGTTCAGGGAGTGCTACAGCCATACATTCTTGTTCTCAGTGCCCATAATGCGCTCGTAGCATTTTCCCAAAAAGAATTAATGTGCAGTCAAGTAAAAGTGGAACAGCTGATAAAAAAGCTGTATAACCGTTTTACCATGTACCAAGCCTTTGCACCAGATATGCCATATAAAGAAAATCTGAAAAATTATGAAGAGGCCAGGACCACATATCAGGACTTTCTTCATAGTGAGGGGCATTATAAAAATGATGTTGCCAAAACCCTTACATACATAGAAAATAATTACATGCACCGTCTCACATTATCCTCCATTTCGGCAAATGTCAATCTCAGCACTAGCTATTTATGCCGTGTTTTCAAGTCCGAAGTAGGAACAAGTATTACCAGTTACTTAAACAATCTGCGGATAAGAAAAGCTGCTACACTGATAAAGGAGAATACCTTTTCCCTGAAGGAGATCTCCGTTATGGTAGGAATTGACGATCAACTTTATTTTAGTCGATTATTCAAAAAGTGTATGGGAATTTCACCTTCTGAATATGGGAAACGATTTCATCTATAAGCAGGTAATCTGATATAAAACAGCAGGATGTCTTATAATCACAAGATATCCTGCCTTTCATATATCATAATATATTCTTTATATCAGCGTCTTCTGATAACTGCTTCCAGCATTCAGGACGATTTCTTCTTCCATACCATTATATAAGATTACCAGTTTCGCATCAATTGGAGATTTCAGATTTATTTCCGTAACCCGTTTTTCTTTCCACTTGAAATTAAGTGTGATATTACCAGGCGCTTTCACGCCTTCTGCCATCCCATCTTTCCATTCATCTGGTAATGCCGGAAGAAAAACAATTTTCTGCTCTTCATACTGAACTAGCATTTCCAGCACAGCAGCAGCAAATCCAAAATTACCATCAATCTGAAACGGAGGATGGGCACAAAGCATATTCGGATATATCCCGCCACCTACCAGACTGCATGCTTCTTCTCTTGTTAAGCGAAGCTGATTTTTTAATAAAGTCAGGGCATGATTTCCATCTCCAAGTTTTGCCCACAGGCAGGCTTTCCACGCCATACACCAGCCGGTTCCCTTATCCCCACGCCTTTCCAAAGAAGTTCTGCAGGCTTCTATAAGAGGTTCATTCTCTTTATGAATCTGGTTCCCAGGATATAATCCAAACAGGTGAGAAATATGTCTGTGATTGATATCTGCTTCCGGGTAATCATAAAACCATTCCTGAAGCTGCCCTTCTTTCCCAATTTTATAGGCAGGAAGTTTCTGAAGTACATTTTTGACTGCATTTGTAAAATCTTCTACTCCCAGAATTTCACATGCTTTTAAATATAATCCAAACAGTTCTCTCAATATGCTGATATCCATTGTTGACGCAAACGTAACACTATGTGTCGTCATATCTGGTGCAAGGAATGTATTTTCAGGTGAAGTAGAGGGAGCAGTTACATAATATCCCTTATAAGGTACCAGATAGCCCAGGTAAAATTCTACGGCCCCTTGTATAATCGGAAATGCCTTCTTTTTTAAAAAAGCTTCATCCAATGTATAGCAGTAATGTTCCCATAAATGACAGCATAACCATCCAGAACTCATCGGCCACATGGAATATGTACAGGGATTTTCGTCCTGTCCAAATTGTCCAACCGGGCTTGAGTGTCCCCAAATATCCAGATTATGGTGGCTTACCCAGCCAGCCAGATGATAAACATCCTGAGCTGTTTTTTCACCTTTTTTTGAGGTACGTTCTATAAGTTCAAGCAAAGGCATATGACAGTCACTTAAATTTGCTTTTTCTGCTATCCAGTAATTCATTTCCGTATTAATATTTACAGTATAATTACTGCTCCAGGGAGCACGCATATGGTGATTCCAGATTCCCTGAAGATTTGTACATTGTGAACCGGGTACAGATGAACAGATCATCAGATAGCGGGCATAATGAAACATTTTTAATGCAAGTTCATTATCGGGTGTATAATTAATGTCAAGATGCATCCTATCAAAATAATTTGCGTATACATCCATATGCGCCTTTTTTTGCTTTTCATATTGAATGTGCTGGATGTTTTCCATCATACAGTTTTCTTTTTGAAAAAAAAGAGTTCTTTTTGTTTAAAATCAGTTACTCCGGACACGTAAATATACACATCATTTGGAGTATTTATAAAAAGCTTATCCGCTTGCTGATATACATTTCCACCGTTCGTTTGTACATATAATCCAATTGCAAAACGGATTCCCTGCCCCTCTTCATAAACGACAGGAACTTCGCAGGAATAATAAGGTGGTGCAACATAAATGGGTGCCTGCCCTTCTAATATAATTCCATTTTCTGCAAAAAAAGCAGATTTGTGCTTTATTTCACTTTCCAGTGTTATTGACATTTCAAGATTGCAATTTGGAGAAGTATGATAATGAATTGCCATCACTGGTTCTGACATACTCACAAAAAATTCTCTTTGATAAATCAAATCATCCTGGCAGAATTCTATTTTTTCAGTTGCATTCGTCAGGCACAGTTCTCTTCTATAAAAGCTGTTTCCATTTTGAATGGGTTCTTTCACATTAATGGAAAGCGTTCCTGCAGGCAGATAGCTTTCTGTCCAGTCTCCTAACACATTTTCTTTGCAATAATTCTCTGCTCCCTGGTAATCCCTGCAAAAATGTGTTTTCTAAAAAGATCCCAGTCGACATTTTTGTTGGGATTTTCCTTGTTTCTTCCATTTCCAGACCAAAGCGAATCCAGATTCAATTCTATTCTTTCATTTTGAAATCTTCCATAGGACATTGCTCCCATGGTTCCATTTCCAAGGGGCAGCGCTTCATTCCAGGCTTCTGCTGGTTTATCAAAAATAAGTGCTAAGCGATCCATAACCCACTCCTCAATTCTAGTACATCGTTTTCGAAATAACTATACCACTCACTTGTCTGCGAATCCGATTGCACAGGTCTAAAAGCCTCAGCGTAGCCCGCTACGCCTGCGTTTTTATACCAGCACACTCGAATCCGCATCCTACGCGATTGGTATAGTTATTTACGAAACGCTGTACTAGAATGAATTTTGGCTATGTTACTGAGAACGGAGTGAACAGTAACAATTTTAATTGACGCCCAGTTTCTCCAGTTCTGCTGCTGCCTGTTTAAAAGATTTAAACTGAATTGCATGGATTCCCTGTTTTCTGGCTGCCTCACAGTTCTCCGCTCTGTCATCCAGAAATACGGATTTCTCCGGGTCAAGATGGTAGCGTCCGAGCAGGGTTTTGTAAATTTCCGGTTCCGGTTTGATCTGCTTCACCTGACAGGAGAACACTGCTCCGTCTACATATTTAAGAAACGTAAGTTTATCCTCCGTTCTCTCCAGTGTGTCAGTTGCATAATTGGAAAGAATATAAACATGATATCCTTTATCTTTCAGATATCTCACCCAGGTTTCCGCATAATCTGTTTTCTCAATTGTCTCGTCAGAACGGCGCATTACCTCCCGGATATCCTTTTCGTACTCCGGTGCAGCTTTTACCATCTGATCTACATAATATTGCTCAGTCTCGCTGCTTCTGTCTCTCTCATTCCAGGTATTGCTCTGAAATACCACTTCCGCAATTTTATCACGCTCTTCCTTCGGAAAACCAAAACTGTCCAGATAGGTCTCCCAGTCATATTTTACAAGAACCTGTCCAACGTCAAAAATAATATTCTCCATATCCGAATCCACCACCTTTTTATTCCTGTTCAGTAATTTATAAACCATCCATATTGCATAAGCCATGATGGGAACCATGATCGCCACTGCAAGCGAGGCTTTAAAATAGACCTGCGAATCTTCTCCATTCCCGAATGCAAAAATCATCGGCATACAACATGCAAGAAGCAGGATTATGATTGCGATCCATGCCCCGATTTTTTTTATCTTATTATTATCTTTTTTCATAAGCCTCCAGTTATATAAAAGACACGCCGGAGAAATTCCCCGGCGTATAGTCTTATTTACCGTCTGCCGATCAGACAGGTAAATTTATCCTTATTATTTATTTCTGTAGATGATATCGTCACGTCCCGGGCCATTGGAGATCATAGTGATCGGGAATCCGATATGTTTCTCAACGAACTCAACATACTTTCTGCAGTTCTCCGGCAGATCTTCATATTTTTTGATTCCGCGGATGTCGCATTTCCATCCCGCAGAGTCTCCAGAACCGGTTTTGCTTTCTCAAGCAGTGTAGTTGTCGGAAATTCTGTTGTTACTTTTCCATCAATCTCATATCCTGTGCAGACCGGAATTTCATCCAGATATCCAAGAACATCAAGAACTGTGAAAGCAACATCTGTAGTTCCCTGAAGACGGCATCCGTATTTGGAAGCAACACAGTCAAACCATCCCATACGTCTTGGACGGCCTGTAGTAGCACCAAATTCACCGCCGTCACCGCCACGTCTTCTCAGTTCATCTGCTTCATCGCCAAAGATTTCAGAAACAAATGCACCTGCTCCTACTGCACTGGAGTATGCCTTGCATACAGTAACAATCTGTTTGATCTCATATGGTGGAAGACCTGCTCCTACTGCACCATATCCTGCCAGGGTAGAGGAAGATGTAACCATCGGATAAATTCCATGATCCGGGTCTTTCAGAGAACCAAGCTGTCCCTCAAGAAGAACTTCTTTACCTTCTTTTAATGCGTTCCACAGATACAGGGATACGTCACATACATATGGTTCAACCATTTTCTTATATTCCATAAGTTCAGCAAATAATTCATCCACATTAAGAAGCGGTTTGTGATATAAATATTCAAGAAGAACATTCTTTGTCGCACATACACTTGCAAGTTTTTCTTTCAGATGTTCTTCATCAAAAAGTTCACTTACCTGGAAACCAATCTTTGCATATTTGTCTGAGTAGAACGGAGCAATACCTGACTTGGTAGATCCGAAAGATTTGCCGCCCAGACGTTCTTCCTCATACTGGTCAAAAAGAATATGGTATGGCATAACCATCTGTGCTCTCTCGGAGATAAGGATCTTCGGAGCCGGAACACCTCTGCTTACCACTTCATTGTACTCTTTGAAAAATACCGGGATATTCAGTGCAACACCGTTGCCGATCACACTTGTAGTATGATCATAAAACACACCTGACGGCAGAGTATGAAGGGCAAATTTACCATAGTTATTTACGATTGTATGACCTGCATTTGCACCACCCTGAAATCTTACGATAATATCAGCCTTCTCAGCGAGCATATCGGTAATCTTACCTTTACCTTCATCTCCCCAGTTAGCACCAACAACTGCTTTTACCATTATATAATTCCTCCTGTATTTACCGATTACTGTTTACCCGGCCTTGCAGAATGACCTGCCGGACATCATCAGGAAACAGCAACGCTTATTATCTTTATATCAGATTCTGTAATATTCCAAACCGTTATGTTAAGTATTTACTGATCAGACATTGATCTCAGCTTTCACTCCCAGAAGTTCCTTATGGGAATCGAGGATCGGCTGAACTACTGTATTTACAAATCTCTCTGTCTGCTCTTTGGCACGTCCGATATATTTCTTCGGATCCATGGATCTCTGCAGATCTTCCAGAGAAAGGTTGAATGCAGGATCTGCTGCGATCAGTTCCAGCAGATTATTATCTTTGCCTTCTACCTTGACAGTCTTTCCGGCTTCCATGGAAAGCTCACGGATACGCTCATGAAGTTCCTGACGGTCACCGCCTGCTTTTACAGCATCCATCATGATATTCTCTGTAGCCATGAACGGAAGCTCTGCCATCATATGTTTCTCGATAACCTTCGGATAAACAACCAATCCATCTACAACATTAAGACAGAGGTCAAGGATTCCGTCAATAGCAAGGAAACCTTCCGGAATACTCAGACGCTTATTTGCAGAGTCATCCAGAGTTCTCTCAAACCACTGAGTTGCAGATGTGATCGCCGGGTTAAGGGCATCTACCATTACATATCTGGAAAGGGAAGCAATACGCTCACTTCTCATAGGATTTCTCTTATACGCCATTGCGGAGGAGCCGATCTGAGATTTCTCAAATGGTTCTTCTACTTCCTTCAGATGCTGAAGAAGGCGGATATCATTGGACATCTTGTGTGCACTTGCTGCAATTCCTGCAAGAATATTGGCAACACGTGTATCTACCTTGCGGGAATAGGTCTGTCCGGATACCGGATAGCATTCCTTAAATCCCATCTTCTCTGCGATCATCGGATCAATCTTGTCGATAGTCTCCTGATCTCCGTCAAACAGTTCCAAAAAGCTTGCCTGTGTTCCGGTTGTACCTTTGGATCCCAGAAGCTTCATTGTTCCCAGAACATACTCCAGATCCTCCAGATCAAGCAGGAATTCCTGTGTCCAGAGTGTTGCACGCTTACCTACTGTAGTAGGCTGTGCAGGCTGAAAATGTGTAAATGCCAGAGTAGGCTGATCTTTATATTTATCTGCGAAAGCAGAAAGCTCGGCAATAACATTGACCAGTTTCTTCTTCACAAGCTTTAATGCTTCTGTCATTACAATAATGTCTGTATTATCACCTACATAACAGGAGGTTGCTCCCAGATGGATGATTCCTTTTGCTTTCGGGCACTGTACGCCATACGCATATACGTGAGACATAACATCATGACGCACCTGACGTTCACGTTCCTTTGCAACGTCATAATTGATATCCTCTGCATGTGCCTTCAGTTCATCAATCTGCTCCTGTGTAATGTTAAGGCCAAGCTCTTTCTCTGTCTCAGCAAGTGCGATCCAGAGTCTTCTCCATGTGCGGAATTTCATATCCGGGGAAAAAATATACTGCATTTCTTTGCTGGCATAACGTTCTGATAAAGGACTTACATATCTGTCTGTACTCATCTTCACTCTCCTGTTTTTTATAGGATATTATTTTTAATCCTTTTATTTCACTTCTGTACGTACGTTTTTCTCAACCACGTACGTTGAAATTATATAACATCATTCCTCTAAAAGCAACCACAAAAACCTTATCCCTGATGGAATTTACCAAGAAATTCTTTCATTCTCGCATGTTCTGATTCAAATACCTCTTTTGGACTCCCCTCAACTGCGATCAGTCCCTTATCCATAAAAATAATATGATCAGAGATATCTCTTGCAAATGTCATCTCATGAGTAACGATCACCATAGTGATGTGTTCTGCTGCCAGATCTTTGATTACCTTAAGAATTTCACTCGTAAGCTCCGGATCAAGGCAGAAGTAGGCTCATCAAAAAACAGGATCTTCGGATTCATACATAATGCTCTGGCAATAGAGACACGCTGCTGTTGGCCGCCGGAAAGCTGAAACGGATATGCATTCTCTCTGTCTGCAAGTCCCATCTGCTTTAACAGAGTTCTTGCCTGTGCATAAACCTCTTCTTTCTTTCTCTTCTGCACTCTGATCGGAGCATCTGTGATATTTTTCAGTACGGAAAAATGGGGGAAAAGATTAAAGTTCTGAAATACCAGTCCCACATCCCCCTGCTTGATGATCTCACCGCTGTCCGGTGTCTCAAGACCGGTGGCACAGCGGAGAAGTGTGGATTTACCGGAACCGGAAGGTCCGATAATACTAAGAACCTCACCCTCCTCTACCTGAAGTGAAATGTCTTTTAATACTTCAAGGCTGCCGAAGCTCTTCTTTATGTTTTTCATTTCAAATAATACCATAGCAAATATTCCTCTTAAATTAAATGATGTCAGAGTCAAAAATATTTTATAACCCAGCCGCCTGTCAGCGATAATAATTCAGTTTTTTCTCAATCTTATCCATTACAATCGCAACAAGAAGATTGAACACAAAATAGAAAACAGCAGCGATCACAAAAGGCATCATAGTCGTCTGTGCACTTGCAATCTGTTTTGCAATTGTAAACATCTCCGAAACAGCAACAACAAATGCCAGTGACGTATCCTTTACCAGTGTGATAACCTCATTTGTCACAGATGGAAGGATTCTCTTGATCACCTGCGGCAGGATGATCCTGAAAAATGTCTGGGCCTTGCTGTATCCCAGAATCTTTGCAGCCTCATACTGTCCCGCTGAGATAGATTCGATTCCTCCTCTGTAAATCTCTGCAAAATATGCAGCATAGTTAATACTGAATGCGATAAACACAGCGATCAGGCTGTATCCCATGGAAATACGGATTCCAAAAATAAAGTATGGTCCGAAATACACAACCATCAATTGCAGCATTAACGGGGTTCCACGCATAACTGATATGTAGGCAGACACAATTCCACGTATCGCCGGATTCTTGGACATTCTGCCAAAGCAGATCAGAAGTCCCAGCGGAAGTGAAAAAAGTAATGTCACTACAAAAATCTCTACAGAAACTACCATACCACTGGCAAGCTGCTGCAGCATTACACTTAAAGACATAAGCTTTCCTCCTGAAAAATTTCTCCTGTACAGTAAGAAAAGAGGGTGCACAAAATGTACCCTCCATTCCTTTATAATGCGGACAGCCTGCACAGATCTGTCCTCTTGTATCATAACTGTTTTTGTTCCGGCTGACTATTCAGCATCTTTCGCTGTATCAGCTGTATCTTCTTTTGCTGTGTCTGCATCGGAAGCATCATCCTCTGCTGCATCATCTTTTTTATCATCAGATTTCTCATCATCTCCAATGCAGAGCATATCTGCTACTTCATACTTCTCAGCAAGTTTATCAACTTCACCTGCATCATAAAGTTTCAGAACTTCTTCCCATACAGTATCTTTCAGCTCATCGTTACCCTTCTTAAAGCCGATTCCATACTCTTCGCTCTGGATTGGCTCGTCGAGGATCACATATTTGCCTTCTTCTCTCTGGGAAAGCTGATATTTGGCAACACCGATATCTACTGCGATGGCATCTGCAGCGCCGGAATCCAGATTCATGAATGCTGTATTGTAATCAGGATTCTCTGTCAGTGATGCAAAGCTTGCTGTAAGATCCTTATTATCATCGCTGTTTAATGCATCCAGTGCTGCGGAAGCGGCCTGAACTACTACATTCTTGCCTGCCAGATCATCCAGCTTCTCAATCCCTGAATCGGCTGCAACAACCATCACCTGCTCATTGTTCAGATATGGATCTGACCATGTATAGTCATCCTCACGTCCGTTAATTGTAAATCCGTTCCAGATACAGTCAATAGAACCAGAATTCAGTTCCATATCCTTGGAATCCCAGTTGATCGGTTTCTTTACAAGTTCCCATCCGAGATTGTCGCATACTTCCTGTGCAAGGTCAAGGTCGAAACCAACATAATCTCCATTATCGTCTTTATATCCGAAAGGAGGATACTCTGCATCAAAGCCTACAGTTAATGTCTTGCTGTCAGCATCTGCATATACAGAAACAACGCCTGTCATCATAGAAGCTGCCATAACTCCTGCCATGAGTACTGCTAAAGATCTCTTTTTCATGATAAATATCTCCTCTTTATCTGTTTTGTTATTTATCACACAGCCACTCTACCATGTGAAAGTATGTGTTAATCCTATCACACACCTCCGCCTCTGTCAAGAGTAAGTTATGAACCTGTACTTCTGTGATAATCTTTCATAAGTCTCTCCAGAAGGGCATCCAGATTTTTTTTCATCTGTTTTCTCTTCCGGTACAGACTCGAAAGCTTTCAGAGACTGCCTGATTTCTTCTTTTATATCTTTCTTCAGTTCTTCATCTACTTCAAGTTCTTCCATAACCTTATCATAATCTGTCTTATCATGAACACTGCTGTATGCTATGATATAAGCTTTTAAGGCATCTTTTGAATGTGCTTCTCTGTATGCTTCCAGAAAACATTCCTGTGCTTTTTCCATCTGAAAAAGATAACTGTATGCACAGCCAAGATTATAGCGCACTGAAGCTGCGAATCCTTTTCTCTGCTCAGACAGATCCTCTCTTTCCAGGAGTTTCTGGTATACCCGGATGGCGTTCACATACATTCCGTTTTCTGTCAGTGCATCTCCCTTTCTCTTCTGACGGACTGCCGCTTTTTCTTTTCCATAAGTCACAATCCTGCTGTTAAAGCCTTTCATCTCCTCATAGGTAAGGTAATTGATCTCCTTGAAAACAGGATAGATCATCTCTTCCACACTTACATTTCTCTCCAGATTCTGTTTCAGCTTTGCAGCCAGATGCACAAGTTCAAGCTCATCTCTGAGCCAGTTGCATAATTCTTCATTAAAAACAGTATGATCAGCAAGGTAAAGATTGTGGTACAGATAATAACAGAGTTCTTCTATAGAATAAATATTCATACTGATATTCTCTATAAAATAAGGACGCTGTGCTTTTTTTGTCTGACATAAAATATATCCGCTCATTGCTCCATCTCCTTTACCATTCTACTGTCTCTGTCCAGGTTTTCCCACTGGAAGGGAACATTTCTCCGAATCCCAGATCTGTAACCGTCACTTTACATTCTGCAGATGAGACATACTGTAATTCCAGCCGTAATCTGGTAGTCTTGTCCGGACGTAGCGGAATACCGGGCAGCATCATTCCTACCCTTCTTTTCTCCGGTCTGTGGTACGTGCTTACAATAAACACAAGCTCCTCTGTATCATCAAGAATAAATTCACAGGATGCCTTACTGTCATACCAGTTATTTCCTGCCTCGATCAGCGGATAATAGGTAGGAGAACCCATCACTCTCATTTCCATCCCCACATCAGCCATAACCAGAGAATCGCTTAAAAAGCGATATCCCTTTAATGCCTTGTTCTCTGTTTTCTCTTTTCCTGCAGCGCAGGCACCCTTTGCAAAAAGATTATTTCCATAAAAAACCTTTCTTTTCTGATAGCAGAGTAACCTTACAGACTGTTCAGCCCAGTCCTGGGAAAATCCATCTCCTGTGATCTGAATGCTGGAAAACAGATCTCTGCCAAGTGTTTTCTGGACAAACTTACCGAATTCTGAATCTCTCTCCTGTCCCTCAGCAGGAAGTTCTGTCTCCACAGCTTCTTCCAGTTTTACAGTGACAGGCTTTGTTGCACCGTTCATTGTCATCTTGCGAAAAGACACGTTCTCCGGTGTAAAGGCATACCATCCCACACTGCGGTTCCAGGTTTCTCTTTTCTGTGAGAGCACATAATAATAGAAGCTTTCCCCATAATCCAGCAGCATATATTTCTCATGTGGAAATCCAATTATCTCAAATGCTTTCTGGAAATTCTCAACCTGAATTTCCGTCAGCCCGGGCAGTGTCACCGCCACACATTTAGTATTTTTGACCAGTTCTGCCACTCCCAGAAATTTAAGCATTCCCTGCAGAAACTGAGCCAGGATCTCCCATGGTGCAAGTTCCTGTCCTTCCACCAGCACAGAATCACTTTTTTCACAGATTCCATAGACATCATCGATCATGACTCCGCCCTTTTCCCGGACAAAGTAATCTGCTTCCAGTCCTACGCAATAGTCTTTCTGCTCCGGTCTCCAGCACAGAATACAGGGAGCCTCATACTGATTTCCACCCGCTTTCATAGAAAGAGAACGTGCCTCGTCTCCTTTTCTGTCATAATAACATATCTGAGAATACTCTTTGCCAAAATCAATTCCCACGATCAAATCACGAATTTCGTTCATTTGTTCCTCCCGGTTTCAGGACAATCTGTTCCTGCTCTTCTTTCTCGATCACAAACATCTTCTTCACATACTGTTCCTGGCGAAGATACTTCTTCACCTGTGAAAACACTTCTTTCTTTTTATCCAGTCTGCGTGCAGAGAGCATCTGATTGATCATATGATATTTGCTTACAGGTGTACCCTCAATCTTATTCATTGTAAGTACCCTCTCCTGTGTCCGATTTACCCGCTCTCCTGTTACTGATTCAAAATAATACCGCAATGTCTCCCCGTAGAACAATGTAAATGATTTTGCAAAAATACCTTCATATAAATCACGCAAAGGCTCTGTCTGATATTTCACCTGATTTCCGAGGCCTGCATCCAGTGCATAATAGAGTGTCACCTTTGCAGACGGATCTGCATGGTATTCCACAAAGGTTTTATCATCCAACTGATAAGGACTTAAGACAGATACCGGAAGTTTCCCGAAGAACGCAAAGTACATTCCCTGTTTCACACATTTCTGAAGAATCTCCTCTGCATTGCAAAGCTGTTTTTTCTCCAGTTTTTTTTCTTTGGAATACGCTTCCAGAAGAGCAAGACTGCATACAAAATCAACCGGCCATTTCTCATCATAAGCCCGCTCCAGCAGACTTCTTACAAAAACACTCATCGGATATTCTTTTACAAATGCACCATATGCAGTCTGCGTAAGATATGCTCCTGTAATACGTTCCTTTCCGCTGTGATGAACATAATCCTCCAGGATCTTCTCTCCCTCTTTCCTGTAATCAGAAGTAAACATCAGAAGGCCAAGAAGCTTCTCTTCCAGTTCATAAGTATCCATCTCAAAGCCCTGCGCACTTTTCCATACAGATATCAGTTCATCTACAGGACCAAATCTGTATTCCATAAGATACTTCAGGATCACTTCATCATATTTTCCGCGTCTGTACACATCCGATGCAAGGGCAAGCAATTCGTCATCCTCCTCCATCTCACATCTTGTCAGCATTCTGCTGGTCAGCTTCAGCTGGCTCTCTATGCGGATTCCTTCATATCCGAATTGGGAAACAATGGACATTGCCTGCTGATACATTCCTCTGGAGATCAGTACTTCCAGAAGAGCTGTTCTGTCTACAGCCGCATATTTCTTATAATCCATCTGTCTCAGATAATTATCTGCTTCTTCTGCTCTGGTGTGTTCGGAATAATAAGAAAGCAGCTTCTCTCTGATACATTTCTGATATTCATCTGAAAATTCCTCTGACTCCGGGATCCTCTGGAATGCCTGAAGATTCTCCGGTTTCAGTTCTGTATGCTCACTGCAGTGAAGTACCAGTCCCGGCTCTTCAATATGAAAACCAAGAACCTTATCTGTCAGTTCACGCTCATCGAATAATTTCTTGATATTATAATCTACTGTTGATACATATCTTCTCTGCTTCCCATCCTGAAACAGGATCACCGCATCATCTGTATAAATTCTTGGATAAGCTACGCCCTGGATACATGGGTAAATTTCTTCTTCCCTGAGCTGTTCATGGCGCACGATCACATAGCGTATCTTCTTATCATCACAGTACAGTCTGTGTGTAAACAGCTTCTGCACGAGCAGTTTTGCCTGTCCTTCTGTTTTGGGATTGCTTAAAAATTCCTGATAAAGGACCGCATAATTCTCATTCATCCGTCCTTCTTTCGCCTTGCGCATGGCAAAAATCTTCATATGATCCCTGTAATCCGCATATGTCTGTGGCTGACGGCCTCTGTTTCCCACAATACTTGCATAAATAAATGCCTTTTTATCATCTGCAAGAGAAGTATTATTATAGGTAAAATACATCAGAAGGGGCTTTGGAAGTTCTCTCTGATAAGATGTATCCATTGTTTCCACATAATATTCATATATCCTTGTCAGACGGATCCCTTTCTCCACTGCCAGGGAAAACCATCTGAAATATTCCGGTTTTCTCGGATTTCCAAGCATGATATATCTGCAGATTGCTTCCAGCGTATCATCGGATTCAAAAGCATCGTATCCCATTGCCAGTGCTCTGTACATACTGGTACAAAATTCTCTCTCATACCCTGTAAGATAGGCAAATCTCATCACCAGCTCTTCTGTCAGAAGACCTTTCTCTCCCGCAAATAAAAATACCTGTGTCCAGAAACTGCTCATTCTGTGAAGAAGTGTTGTATCACTGCTGATATAATTCCATGCTTCCAGATACAGAAACGGACTCCTGCAGCCTTTCTCAAAAAGTTCCTCCATCATAAATACCAGCCTTGAAGGGGAACCCTTATCCTCCGGATTCATCTCCAGCCAGAGTTTGAACAACAGGAAACTGTCTTCCTTTTGCAGAAAGAAATTGTACAGACGTCTTATCGCCTGTTCTCTGTCTTTGTGCAATCCTGTAAGAACGCAGAGATAAAGGTAAGCACCTGCCAGTTCCAGATTCTCTCTGACAAAGTTCTGATGTTTAAATTTCTTCAGGATTTCTCTTGCCTGCTCATCCTTTTCTTCCATATGAAGAATGTATGCTTCATACATCTGATATTCCGGATAATCACAGCCTTCTTCCCTTAACTGATTAAGAACAAATCTGCTGCTGCCGATCCATGTCTTACTGTCCATTCTTTTGCAGGAGTATTCTGCAAGGTCACGTAACAGTTCCAGCTTATGCCGTTTCACATGAATCTCTGTTTTGAGCTGCACTTTCGATTCCATGGATGCAGTGATCTGATAAGTCAGCTGCTGATAAGGACTCTTCACAGTGATCTCACCAAACTGACGTCCTTTTTTCAGCTTTTCTTTACGGATTACATATTCCACCTGATAATAGCTTCCTATAAAATCCTCATCTGTGACCACATGCCTGGAAACTTCCAGAAAATCGCCTTTCGCCTCTACCTCCAGCCTGAGATGTCCCCATCCGCTCCTCTGAACTGCAAAAGTTTCGCGGACAGATTCACTGATATCATAAAAGCTGTTCTGATCTGCCTTCAGTTCAATTTTTACAGGATCCTTTTTTCCCGTTCCGATCAGAAACTCTTCTACATGCTGAAATGTCACAGGCTGTTTTGAGAGTCCCTTATAAAGAGCTTTCTCTTTCTGTCCGGCATTTCTTAACAGAAGTTCAAATCTGCGGTCTGTAAAAACACGATATGCTTCTTTAAAATCGTCCTTTGCAATATTCACAAAGGTATCCATATCCGGCACATCTCCGGCTGCACTTTTCAGTTCTGCTTTCTCTGTCTGAATAAGAAATGGCAGCTTATATTCTCCAATGTCTGTGGTGAAACAAAGCCATCCCTCATGTCTCTCACCCGGGTGCATCCCCGCACCGTCAATTCCATACTGCAGTCTCACCGTAGTTCCCGAAAATTTCTCGGTTCCCGGTACCACGCGCCTGTTGGAAGATGTAATATATCCACGTATTTTCTGATTATCCTCTGTTCCGAAATACAGTTCCCCTTTGTACACATCACCTGCTTTCAGGGTCACTTCTATTTTGTCCTGCGAAAAAAGGAGCTGCGGATGTTCATGTCTGAAATTTCCACTTAATAGTTCTTCTATCGTCTTTTTCAAAATTGTTCACCTTATATCCTTGCTTAAATTACAGAGCTACTGTTCACAAGCCTATTGCATTTAATTATACACCACAAAACACATCCGCGCAACAATCCGCTCTTCAGCTTTTTCGTTACTGTTCACTCCGTTCACAGTAACGTAGCCAAAATTCATTCCAGATTGCCTGCGGCAATGGAATTTTGGCTTGTATGTCTCGGGATTTTGGCATATTCATGCCAAAACACCTCGCGGGATAGTGGTGT
>ENA-OQHY01000084-OQHY01000084.1-human-gut-metagenome-genome-assembly--contig:-NODE-84-length-49654-cov-4.471500_pt1 | contig 49654 bp, 59 predicted proteins | sample MGYA00242570_ERZ504733 | MGnify/ENA primary metagenome ERZ504733 (study PRJEB26092, sample SAMD00036219) | human gut metagenome | host: Homo sapiens | study: EMG produced TPA metagenomics assembly of... | reverse complement strand
ACAGGTTGGAAAAACCTATTCCAATTTTGGAGTTTTGGACGCACCCACTACGAAAATGTGGCATACTTCAACTTTGAAACCAATCCAAAGCTGAAACGAAACCTTTGAGGAAAACATCAGCCCCGATTATCTCATACCTATTTTATCTCATATCGCAGGTCAGACCATTGTAACGGAAAAAACTCTGATAGTCTTTGACGAGGTGCAGCTCTGCGAAAGGGCGTTGACTTCGCTCAAATACTTTTGCGAGAACGCTCCGGATTATCACATCATCGTCGCAGGTAGCTTGCTCGGTGTTGCGGTCAACAGAGCAAAATTCTCTTTTCCCGTAGGAAAGGTCGATATGAAAACGCTTTATCCTATGGATATGGAGGAATTTATGTTGCTCTCGGTGAGGACGATTTGGTAGAGCAGATTAAAAAGTGCTTCCAAACCGATACGCCCCTGCCGTCTGCCTTACACGATGCCGCAATGCAGCTTTACCGTCAGTATCTTGTGGTCGGCGGTATGCCGGAGTGTGTGATGCAATTCGCTGAAACCAAGGATTATATCCTTGTCCGCCATACGCAGGATACGATACTTGCAAGCTATCTCAACGATATGAGCAAGTATAACAACTTGAATGAAATCAAGAAAACCCGACTTGCCTACGACAATATAACCGTTCAGCTTTCAAAGAAGAATACCCGTTTCCAATATAAGCTGATGAAAAAAGGCGGACGGGCTTCCGAATTTGAAAATGCGATTGAATGGCTTTGCCTGTCTGGTATCGTGTCACAGGTCTACAAGGTCGAGCAAATCAAAAAGCCGCTTGAAAACTACCGTGATATTGATGCGTTCAAGATTTATGTGTCTGACTTAGGGCTGCTTTGCGCAAGAAGGATTTAGCCGCCAATGACATCCTCTATATGGTCGAGGAAATCAACGATTTCAAGGGCGGTATGGCGGAGAACTATGTCAATGTGCAGCTTACCATTAACGGCTACCACACCTATTATTGGGAGTCCAAGCGTGGAGCTGAAATTGATTTTATCATTCAGCGTGACGGTCAGCTTATTCCTATTGAGGTCAAATCTGCCGACAACACCAGAGCAAAGAGCTTGAAGGTCTATATGGACACCTACAAGCCTGCTTATGCAATCAAGCTCTCTGCCAAAAACTTTGGTTTTGAGGATAACAAAAAAATCGTTCCTCTCTATGCCGCATTTTGTATCTGAAATCAATATCGCAACAGTAACGCTCACAGAAAATGTGGGCGTTATTTTTTTAGTCTTTTTTATGCCTAAAATCTCTGTGAACTTAGAAAAAGGTGGTAAGAGCAGTTTGTTGTTTAAAATAAAAATGCTATGACTGGTTGTTAGAGGGTAAATTAGAATTTATTCCGATTACGGAGGTAAAGGTTTTTGTATCATTATCAAATTTCATTTCTAAATTTCCATTGTATTTTTTAACTACTCGTTTAATACTTCTAGTGCCAATTCCGTGCATACCGGATGTGCTTTTAGAAGATACGAGAGTTCCATCAATGTATTTAGGTTTTTTATTGCAAGAATTTGAAATTTTAATGATTACAAAATTGGAATTTCTTGTACTAATAGAAAAATCAATAAATTTTTCATTTGTCATTAACGCTGACTCAACTGCATTTTCTAAAAGGTTGTCAAGTAAGGCAGTTATATCATGTTCTTTAATAAAATCAATATTTGCGTTTTTTATACTGATTGTAAAGTTGATGTTATTTTTCTTGCATATCTCATAATACCTATGAGTAATTAAATTGACTGTAGGGTTATTACAGTAGTCAATTGGATTCATAATATTAAAATCATCAACAATTTCAGATATATATTGAGTTATATTTGAATCTTTATTTTCTGATAATTGTTTAATTGTATTTAAGTGTTTAGTTATGTCGTGAATCAACACTTTTGAATTTTCATTCTGTTCGCTTAACAGCTTATAGTAATCTATCGTATCCTTTTCTTGCTGCTTATCTAAAAGTATTTGTGTGTATTTATGATTAACTTTTATTGTTAGTTCGTTTATATAGAAAACAATAATATTTGAAAACAATAGAAGTAAGTTTCCTATAACTAAAGATAATTTAAAATTATCATTTACTGAATAGATAATACAAAGATATACAGTAGTGTGCATTAAAATAATAGAAGCGATTGGCAGAATGCAAAGAATAAGAGCAAATTTAGAATTCGTTTCCATGCTTTCTTTTTGTGATATTTTTATAATTAAATGTATTGATAAGAAATAAAGCAATTTACAAATTGTAGCTTGAATAATTAATACAAAATCATCATTATAGCTTTCAAATAAATCTATTCTGAAAATGATTGAAGAAAAATAAAATACCATTAATTCAGTGACGATCATAAGAAATAAAAGAATTAAGTTGTTAAATAAAGCGGATTTTAATTTTGTATTATAACATAATATTGAAATTAGAAAATTACAGAAAAAGAATCCCAAAAGATTTATAATGGGGATTTCACAAAAATGAAGTATGTATAAAATAATAAAATTTCCTAGTGCAAATAAAAATATGAATTTTTTAGCAATTTTTCTTTTGAATTTAAAATCAAAATAATAAAGAGATATTAGAGATTCGATAAAATATACCACAGCATAACATATATTTGAAGTCATATTGTACCTCCCATATATCATAAAAAGCTTTTTTGAATGATGCATAGAAACTACGGGATATAGGTACTGTTGCTTTTTTAGAATTAAATGATAATGTGATTTCATTTTTATTAAAGTCTGTTACATTCTTTAAATTAACTATGTAACTATAGTGTGATTGGGCAAAATACTCGTATTTGGATAACTGCTTTTTCCAATAATCAAACTTTTTATTTGAAATGAACTCTTGCGTTTTTGTAACTAGTTTAGTTTTGCGATTTTCTATAGTTAAATACAAGATGTCAATTGTAAATATATTGTGACATTCATCAAAATAGTCTAAGATAATTTTTTCTGTGCTTTGTTTATACAGATTTAAAGCAATCTCCATGCTCCTAAAAAATCTATTTTCGTCAATGGGTTTAGATAAAAATCTAAAAACCTTTAAATCCATTGCATCATCAAGATATCCTTGAAAAGATGTAACTATAAAGACAATAATATTCGGATTTAGAGTTTGAAGATGTTTTGTAACAGAAAGTCCATTAACACCGGGCATTTCTATATCAATAAACGCAAAATCAGTTTTAATTTGTTTATCCAATATAGAATCCCCATTTGAAAAGCAGGTAATATCAAAATTATAGGTTGACTGTTTTGATAATTTAAGGAGAAAATTTTTGATTTGCTGAACGATTTTCAAATCATCATCACATATCAGTACATTCATAGAGCTATACCTCCTTAATCAGGATTATAACTCAAAAAAAAGAATTTGTCATCTGTTTTATTCCTGTTCAGTTAAAACTCTATATATTATTTTTGATATCAGGCTCAATGATTTATCATTGCAAAAATTTGTTTGTCAACAATATTTTTAGGAATGTTATTACTTTTTTAAACTACTTAATAAGAGATAGTCAGGTGTGATATTTAATGCATTGCAGATTTTAGCAAATGTTTCAATACCTAGTACAGAGTAACCGTTTTCAATATTTGATATGCGGTAATTTTAGATAACCGAATTTTTACCTAAAAACCCACTATTTTTACCTGTTTAAAATCAAATATTCTAAAAAATGCTATCCTTTCTTTAAGGCGTTATGCCAAGAAAAAGGATAGCATTTTTGATTTGTATTGAATTTTATGTTCTAGACGTATTTGCGTTAATTCCATTATGATACTTTGGCTTTGTGTTGCAGGAATTTGAAACTTTTATTATCGAAAAATTTAAATAAGGTTTAAAGCTGCTTCCCTAAATAAGAATTATAGAGTGCAATTTTTGTCGGATTTATTACCATTTTTGCAAAAATCAACATTCGCAAATATTTTTTTGATAAATTTATAATAAGAAGGTTGATTACAACGAAAAACAAAAATTCATTATCAAGTAAAATTAAGGACGGAGTAAAAAATGCACTAATGCAACAGCACATACAAAAGCTGCACTAAATTATGCAAATACGTACAGTCCAGGTCTAGGATTATATCAGGTAACTGGAAAATCAAGTGTTGTATTTCTTGGATAATAATTAAATAGCAACATCATTTCCTATATACTTTTAACATGTTATCCGTAAATTTTGACATAGTTGTATCAATAAACTTTTGTTTAAAGTAAATTATTATACAGAGGAGTAAGCTGATGAAAAAATTTGTAAGTATTTTATTGGCAGTCGTATTAATATTTTCTGTTTTAACCTGCGTCGGATGTGAAACAGACAAAAAAGAGGAGAATACAATTACTTATTATCACTATGAACCGCAAGTATCAACAGTCAGCTCCCTTATATATGATTATAACAAGAAATTTGGTAATACAGATTATAAAATAAATGTTGTTGAGTTTGATGATATGAAAGAAATGGCAAGTCGTCTTTCAACCGAAATAATGGCGGGGAAAGGTCCTGATATTATTACATCTGGTGAATTATCTCTATTATCATTATCAACAGAAAAACTTATTAAACAGGGTGTATTTGCAAATATTGACGATATTATTTCTAATAGCGAAGACAAGGATAAATTGAAATTATCCGATTATAATTCTAATATTCTTGATGCGGGTGTTTACGATGGAAAAAGATATTTTATTCCTGTAACATTTGAGCCTCAGATTTTACTCTCCTCATCAAGCAAATTATCAAAATATTTAGACAACGAACAACCGGATTTAACATACGGTAACATCAAAGAATTGAGCGGAAATATTAATAATGATGATAATAATCAAGCTCTGTTTTCCGGCGTTGAGGATTATAAAAATGTTTTTCTTAATTTAATAGATGAAAATGTTGACTTCTATTCTCAAAAATATGATTTCGATAGCGATGACTTTAGAAAGTCTGTCACCTCACTAAAAGAACTATACAGCAGTAATGAGAAAAATGAAGATAACATAGTGCCAATGTTATCATCGAACGGTCAGATTGAATTATTTGCGTTATATGATGAAATTGCAGACATTGAAAATGATAATGACGAGCCCATAATTTTGAATACACCGAATAAAGACGGTGAGTCCACGGGTGTTATAACCGATGCAATTTTTATTAGCAATAATTCCGACAACAAAGAAAAAGCTCTTGAGTTTATTGAGTATGCGTTATCGGAAAAGGTGCAGAGTGATTTTTGCGGAGCGAATATAGAGGAATATCTACCGACAACCTCTTACGGAAGTGGCTGGGAATATCCCGTCAACAATGAATCTTACAGTAAATTATTTGATAAAGCAAAAGAGGTAAAGTATATTAATAACACTGCAAATATTTCAGAAGCTAATTTTATGTATGCAAAGGATTACGTTGATAACATAAAAAGCTATAGACTTTATGGATTGTATAATTATTATAACACAGAGGTTATAGGTGATATTGTAGATAAATTTTTATCCGATGAAATAGATGAAAATAAATTTATTAAAGAGCTTAAATCAAGAACTGAAATTTATTTAGATGAATAGTGTTATGCAAAAATTAGGGATATTGCAGGTACGGATCGACAAGGTACCAGTGCATACGGTCTTGTAAAGGTAATTGAGCATTTTGGTTTTTAGCAAAAGTTGTTGAAGCTGATAAGGAATCATTAACCTCTAAATTACCTATACCTGTTATTGCACATGTAGTGATTGACGATTCATTATTGCATTATGTAGTTATAACTAAAGTTAAGGGTGATACTGTAGTAGTTTTTGACCCTTCAAAGGGAATTGCAAAGGGTTCATATGTTACTTTCAATTATTAATGAAGTGAATTTAACTCAGTGCATATTAATTTCGCTACTTATCCGTATGAATTAACAAGTAGGGCGTTATTGTTGATTTAAATAATAAAAATTCAGATAGACTACAGATTAATAATTTAGAATTATGTTAAGATATATATAATCACAAGGTGAAGCATTATGAAAAAAGTGTTTTCAAATAGTATAATTTTAGCAATTTAATGTGCTATGTTATTGAGTTTTACTTCTTGTGATGAATACAAAATCAAAAGTAACGAAAAGTTAAAATATTATACTTCTAATGCAGAAGATGATTTTAGTTCTCTTATAAAACAATACAATAAGATATGTATGGATGCAAGTGTGAAACAGTAGTTATGAGAAAGAAAAAGTATATTTAATTTGCATACATAGGTTAGAGTGCTATTATTAAAGTAAGATATTATAAATGACTTTTTAATGTACTACATTTTATAAATACAATAAATAACGAGGTGTTAGATGAATGACAATAACAAGAAAAATTCTTTCTGCTTTATTAATTATATTGATACTATTTAGCGGTTGTTCAAAAAATGTTTCTGATGAGAAAAGCACAACCAAGGATACTTTACTATATATATAGTAAAGGATACGCCTATAAATCATTAATAAAAAAATATAATGAAAACAAAAGCAAATAGAAAAGCGTATAGAAATTATTGAGTTTGAAAACAATGCAGAACTCAGCAGTAAGCTTAATACTGAGATAATGGCAGACGATGGTCCGGATTTAATATATTTTGATTCAGGATTTGGCAGCATTTCAAACATTGAAAAGATGATGTCTCTTGATATGTTTGCTGATTATAATGAATTACTTAGTAATGATAATTCTGATAGTAAAATTAACTTGGATAACTACGATAAAACTGTTATGAATTCTGGAGTGTATAATGGCAAGCGTTATTTTATGCCAATATCATATATGCCTGATGTTTTAATTACAACAAAAGAAGTTTGTGATAAATATTCAGTTGATTTTAAAAAATCTATTGCTTATCAAAATGTTGAAGAATCATTATCTGGATTTGTGAAGGAAAGCAAAAGTACAGATAATATGAGCGTTTTTTATGATTTTAGTGATGAAATTTATAAATTAATTGATTCTAACATGGATCTTTTTAATAGAAAAAATCTATTGAATTCTGATAGCTTTTTATCAGATATCGATGCAATAGATAATTTAATTTCTGGATATAATCCATCTGAAGACCCAACTTTTTCATATGGACTTGATCCACTTTTACAGGGAAATGTAGTGTTTGTTAATCTTGAGCAAATTGCCGGTTCTGAGCCAAATAGCATTGGCAGTATATATTATTATATTAGATCTAAAGGACAAACCCCAATTATACTTAATAGCTTATCAAATTCGGAAAATACTTATTCGGCTTTTTTTGATAAAGGGTTATTAATTAATAAGAATTCAGATAGAAAAAGTGAATCATATGAGTTTGTAAAGTATATGTTAAGTGAAAAAACTCAATGTAGTCCAGAGATTGGACTTCCTGTAAATAAAAATGCCCGCTCAAAATTAATTGAAGAAATGGCTGAAACAGATGCTAAATCCTTTGGTGTCGATTATGATAAAGATACAGTTGATGATTACTATATTAACAGCTATATAAGTTTTTTGGATGGCATAAACAATTGCAGTTTTAAAAATAATTATTTTAACCATTCGGTTATAGGTGACAGTGTATCAAAATACATTAACGGAGAAATAAAGAAAGAGCAATTTGTTAAAGAAATACAAGGTAAAGCAGAAATCTATTTAGAAGAATAGTTTTTTAGATTAAGTATGTGTAATTTTAAATGTATATTACAAAATGATGAAACAGACTACGGTCTGGCTTGCTTGGCCGCAATTTTTGGAAAATACGGGTTAAAAGTATCTATAGCAAAAATTCGCGATATTGCAGGTACAGATCGACAAGGTACAAGTGCATATGGACTTGTAAAGGCGATTGAGCATTTTGGTTTTTAGCAAAAAGTTGTTGAAGCGGATAAAAGTGTGTTAACGCCTAAAATACCTCTGCCTGCAATTGCACACATGATAATTGATGATTCCTTATTGCATTATGTGGTTATAACTAAAGTTAAGGATGATACTGTAGTAGTTTTTGACCATGCAAAGATTTTATATGTTACTTTCAATTGTTAATGAAGTGAATTTAACTCAGTGCATATTAATTTCGCTACTTATCCGTATGAATTAACAAGTAGAGCGTTATTGTTGATTTAAATAATAAAAATTCAGATAGACTACAGATTAATAATTTAGAATTATGTTAAGATATATATATAATCACAAGGTGAATCATTATGAAAAATAAAATTGTGATAATTTTAACATTACAATTTATTATTACAGTGTGTGCTTTCAGCGGATGTGGTGAAAGCACAGCTTCAAGCAATTCCTCAAAGCTTACATATTGTGCATATAATGAGGATGTTATTTGCGATATTATTGAAAGGTATAATAAATATTGTACAAAGCATCACGATGAGTCCTATCAAATTGAAATTGTAGAGTATGATTCGTTAGAAGAAATGTACACAATAATGGCAACGGAAATTATGTCAGGCGATGGACCGGATATTATTTCGTTAGATCAACCATTGCCATTTGAAAAACTTATTGAAAATCACGCATTTGCGGATGTTGACGAGCTTATAAATACATATGGTTCTAATATCGACTTTAATGATTATAACACAAAAGTAATGGAATCGGGAATAGTTAACAGAAAACGGTATTTTGTGCCTTTTTTCTATTGTCCCAATATATTTATTTCTACTCAAGAAAAATTAAAAGAATATGATTTAAATTTTTCTGATTTTTCCTATAAAGAATTATCTAGACAACTTTCACAAGAAAAAGTTTCCTGTTCGCTTTTTGGAAATGAAAGTGATAACTATAGCCTTTTGTATTCATTTATAGATAGCTATGTAAATTTTGATAATAAAACAACAAACTTTGACACCAATAGCTTTTTGGAAAATATAGATTATATTAAGAAGTTGATAAATAATGATAACACCAACGAGAATGTATATTATGATTTATATAATTCAGAAAACAATGGTTGTATATTGTCTACTCCTAGGTTACTTTTTGGCGGTACAATAGGAGGTATAAAAACAGCTTATTACAATATTTTTTTACAAAACAAAACTCCTGCTATTTTGCCAAATTTTAGCTATGAGAACAAAATAACAGCTTATGTTGAGTGCGGAATAGCTATAAATCAAAATTCAGATAAAAAAGATAAGGCATTAAGATTTATTGAATATTGTTTAAGCGAGGATGTTCAAGAATATTGGTGCGGAAGTAGGAGCGATAAGGGATTTTCAGGCACAAATGAAATATCGTTGCCGGTGAATAATAAAGCTTTTGACTATGCTGTTGAAGTTGAAACTGCCGAGGAGTGGGATTACAACGAAGACGGAGAATTTGATGAAGAAGAAAAAGAATTTTCAGAAAATGTGGATTCAATATTTTGGAAAGATTATTTGGGTATAATTGATGATATAAGCGGGTGTACCTTATATAATTATAAAAATTTAAAAACCACCTATTACAACTCGTCAGTAATTGTTGATATAGTTGATAAATATTTAAAAGGAGATATTTCAAAAGAAAAGTTTATACGCCAACTCACAGCGGCAACGGAAATTTATTTAACGGAATAGACTAAGGATAAAATGTAATTATGTTCACACGCTTTTTATTTAAACCGCATGAATCTATTAAAGTCATACTAGCTATATTTTTAAGTGTTATAATAATTACTTCATTTTCAAGTTGTGCAATAAAAAATAACAGCGAACAAAATCATCTTGTTTATTACACATTAAATGATGAAGACTCTCTGTCTTGGATTATAGAAAAATACAATAAATACTGCATAAACAGTAATAATCCGTCTTTCCAAGTTGAGATAGTTAAATTTGATTCTGAACAAGAAATGTCAACGCAGATATCAACTGAAATTATGGCAGGAAGTGGACCTGATATTATTTCACTTAGTCAAAAATTGCCTTTTGAAAAATTAATTGAAAGCCGTTCATTAATGAATATTTATGATTTGCTAAAAGATGATAATTCTTCAAATGCAATAAATCTTGATGATTATAACGTTAACATACTCAACGCAGGAGTTTATGATAATGGTTTATATATTGTACCGCTGTTTTATGGAGTTGATGTATTGGTATCTACAGAAGAAAGATTGAAAAATTTCGATATCAAAGAAAATAACGGCTTTTCTTTGACATACAGTAATTTTTCAGATGTATTTGAAAAATTTTTTTTAAATGATGAAGGCTATTCATTTGTATCTAATGAGTTGTCGGATTTTTTGTGGTTTGATTATCCAATGCAACTCTTTTGCAGATTTTTAAACAGCTATGTTGATTTTGAAAATAAAGCTGTGTATTTTGATACCGATGAATTTAAAGATAATTTAGATGTAATGATGCAGATGTTGACGATTTCTCAAAAAAACAATACAAATGAATTGTTTGACGGATTGTATATAAATCGGTCATTTCCGTTGATGGCAGGAAGTTATTCTTATTATCAATCTATAAATGAAACACCTGTAGTCTTTCGTGGATTGACAAAAAACAAAGATGTTAATTCCGCACACATACAGGCTGGATATGCAATTAATAATAATACAAAACTAAAGGAGCAAGCACTTGCGTTTATAAAATATACTCTTAGTGATGAAATTCAAGAAATTGGTGCAACAGCATCAGGAAGTTTGAGTTTTCCTGTGAATATATCTGTTTACGATAATGCTAAGCTTGTTGCCGGCTCAAGAACGGATGATAACAATAAAATTATCGGGATTGACAACGATTTTATGAAAGCATACATTGACATTGCCGATAATGTAAACGCTTGCACCTTGTATCGAGATGTGTCACATTCATATTATAATGACAATGTTATCGGTGACATAGTTGATGATTATATAAATAAAGGTATATCAAAGGATAAGTTTATTCGTCAGCTTTCGGCTGCTACGGAAATTTATTTAACAGAATGAACTGGTATATTATGATTAGATTTAAATGTATATTACAAAATGACGAAACAGATTGCGACCCAGCTGCACACGGACTAGTAAAGGTAATTGAGCATTTTGGTTTTTAGCAAAAAGTTGTTGAGGCGGATAAAAGTGTGTTAACTAATAAATTGCCTTTGCCTGCTATTGCACACGTGATAATTGACGATTCCTTATTGCATTATGTAGTTATAACTAAAGTTAAGGATGATACTGTAGTAGTTTTTGACCCTGCAAAGGGAATTGCAAAGGTTCATATGTTACTTTCAATTATTAATGAAGTGAATTTAACTCAGTGCATATTAATTTCGCTACTTATCCGTATGAATTAACTGTTTTTTCTTGATTAAGTTTGAGGTGAAATATCAGTTGTATATTAAATTGACATCAATATTTTTATTGCTGGCAATATTATTATGTTTTGCATCCTGTTCAAAGAATAATGAAGACGGTCAAAAATTAAAATATTATACCATAAACAATGAAGATTCGCTTTGTGTAGAATTGATACAAAAATATAATAATTATTGTCTTAAAAACCTTGATGAGTCATATCAAATTGAAATTGTGGAATTTGATTCGGAAGATACTATGCTTACAAAAATATCAACGGAGATAATGGCGGGGAAAGGACCCGACATAATTTCATTGAATCAAAAATTACCTTTTGAAAAGCTGATTGATAACGGTTCATTTGCGGATATAGATGAGCTTGCGGAATTATACAAATCCGATATAGATTTTGATGACTATAATTCAACAATAATGGATTGCGGAATTTACAATGGAAAGCGATATATTATACCTATAGCTTATTGCCCCAATATACTTATAACAACTCAGGAAATATTAGATAAATATAATCTGGAAAATACTAACTTTTCATTTAAAGAGTTAGAGATACGGTTATCTGACAAAGACCATAGTTATGCGCTTTTTGGAAATAAAGATGAAACATATAAGTTCTTCCTTTCCTATGTTAATGAATATGTGGATTTTTATAATAAAACTACAGAATTTTCAAGCGATGAATTTACCGAGAGCTTAGATTATATTGGAAAAATGATTAGGAATGATAATTCAAGAAAAGAAGGAACTACATGGGATATAACAGGTAATTATTTGTTTCGTACTTCACAATTATCTTTCGACGGTTCTATGATGAGTACGCTAAATTCTTATTTTTATATTTATAATAATAACAGCACGCCGGTTATTATTCCAAACTACAATAAAAAGGCGAATGCAGTATCAGCATTTGTTCAATGTGGTATTGCATTGAATAATAATTCAAATAACAAAGAAAAAGCATTGGCTTTTATTCAATATGTTTTAAGTTATGATATTCAAAAATTATGGAGTGAAAGCAGCTCATCAACATCAATAGTGGTAAGGGCACTGCCTGTAAATAAAGCTGCTTTTGAATATGTAATTGACCATACGTCAAAACGTGTATATGATATTAATGATGATGGAGAGTATGAGGAATCTGAGAAAGAATATTCAGATGAAATAAAAACTAAGTTTTTTAATGAATATTTAGATATGATTAACAGTATAAGCAGTTGTACTTTATATGATTATCTGGAATTTGAAAATACTTATTACAACTCCTCGGTTATCGGAGGTATTGTGAACGATTACTTAAACGGGGATATTTCAAAGGAAAAATTTATACGTCAACTCACAGCGGCAACGGAAATTTATTTGACTGAGTAGGAATAAATTATGAGAAAATCTAAATTAACAAGAAAACAAAAAGAACATATAGCAGCATACCTGTTTATATTACCGTCTTTTTTAGGCATAGCGGTGTTCTATATTGTGCCGTACATAATTTGTTTTACAAAAAGCCTGTATGTCGGCGACACTTTTGTGGGAATAGAAAATTACATACAGCTTTTTCAAAACAACACATTTTTGCTTGCACTTAAAAACACGGGTATATTTACAGTTACGGCGATACCGTTGTTAATGGTGATTTCGTTTTTGATAGCGTTGTTTCTTAATTCTTTTAATAAAATATCTTCCTTTTTCAGAAGTGCATTGCTTATTCCCGTTGTAGTTCCGATTGCATCTCTGATTTGCGTGTGGCAATTAGTTTTTGATGATTACGGTGCAATCAACGGATTACTTAATTCACTTGGATTTAATACTGTTGAATTTTTTAATTCGGAATGGTCTATGGTGATGATCGTTTTTATTTATGTGTGGAAGTACTGCGGATTTTGTGTGATTCTTTTTACGGCAGGCATTGCCAATGTTTCGCAATCTCTCTACGAAAGTGCAAGGCTTGACGGTGCAAAATCACATCAGCTTGTAACTAAAATTACTATACCTATGATTGCGCCAACTACATTTTTTGTTTTTCTGATGGAGCTTATTTATTCATTTAAAATTTTCCGTGAGGTATTTGCTTTGTTTGGTGATTATCCAAACACCAATGTGTATTTTTTGCAGAACTTCATCAACAACAATTATTACAATCTTAACTATCCAAGATTGTCGGCGGCATCAATTGTCTTATCGCTGTTTATAATTATTGTGCTGTTTATTTTCTTCTGCTTTGAAAGGAAACACAGCTATTCTTGAGAGGTTTGTTATGAAAGATACGGTTATGAAAATACTAAAATATATTTTGCTGATTGCTGTAACTGTGCTGTTTTTGTTTCCTGTCATTTATATGCTTGCTTGTTCATTTATGACAGGTTCACAGGTAAGTGAAATGCTTAATTTTTCTGACGGAAAATATAAAGAACTCAATATGATTCCGAATATGGCAACTTTGGAGCAGTTTTATCAGACTCTTTTCAGAAAACCCGAGTATTTGTTAAAGTTCTGGAATTCGGTTGTTTGTACTTTTCCGACAGTAATCGGTCAGGTTGCAGTATCATCATTGGCGGCTTTTGCTTTTGCAAAATTGAAATTCCCGTTCAGATAAGCTGTTTTTCATATACATAATTTTGCTCATTTTGCCGTTGCAGGTAACACTTGTTCCTGATTATATGATTCTTGAAAATATGAATTTGCTGAATAATTTTCTTGCGGTAATTTTACCCGGAACTTTTTCTGCATTCGGAATTTGTCTTTTGAGGCAAAGTATAAAATACATTCCCGATTCCGCAATTGAGGCGGCAAGAGTTGACGGTGCGTCATATTTGAAAATATTTACTAATATTATTCTTCCGCAGATTAAGGGCGGACTCATAACACTTGCGTTGCTCTGCTTTATTGATAATTGGAATGTAGTTGAACAACCGCTGATTTATTTTGATAATGAGGGTATGTATCCGCTTTCCGTAACGCTTACTGATGTCGGTAGTTCGGATTACGGCATAATATTTGCCTGCGGAGTTATATTTATGATTCCTGCATTGCTTATTTATCTTTACGGACACAGGGATATTGATTCGCCGTTTGTCGGAACTGATAAGGGATAGGAGAGAGGCTATTATGAAAAAAGATAAGCTAAAGAGCGCAGTGTTGAAATTTTCAATTGTATTTTTTATTGTGATTGCATTACTTACATATTTTTCAAAAACAATCAATAATATGCTTCTTCCAAAGGTCAAAGTGGTTTCGGTTCAAACAGGTGTAATTGACGATACCGCAGGTTCAAATGATATGAAAACACATTATCTTTTGCCTGTTTCATCGGTGGATGGGGCAGGCAATACGGGAATAGTATTTGTTATAAATAAAACCGAAAACGGTGATGCAACAGTTGAAGAGGTTTCGGTGGATATATGTAACAGTGACGAGCTGTATTGCGAGGTGACATCGGACTCACTTTTTGGCGACAGTCAAGTTGTATATAAAACAACCAAGAGTATAGAAAACGGTTCAAGTGTTTATATTGAGGAGGAAACAGTGTGAGCAAAAGAAAAGTTGTTTCGTTTCTGTTACTGCTGTTGCTGACTGTGAGCGTTTTTATTGCGAATATTATAATTATTGAAAATGCAAAAGGGCAATTACCTGATGTTACTCAATTAACTTATGATAAAAATTCCGAAACTGCTCCAAAAACGGTTTCTGAACTTGAAAAGCTGTTTGAACGGATTACTGACAAAGGCATAGCTTTTTGTTCCGAGGGTAAAGAAACAAAAGTTAAGGAAGAAACCGTAACTACGGTACTTGTGAATGAAAACTGGTTTTCAGATTATAAGACCGAAATTAACGGCGAAAATATTTCGTCCAAAAACATAGATAACAGAGATAAGGTTGCAATAATCGGAAGTTCTCTTGCTCTCAAACTGTTTTTTACAACAGATGCAGTCGGTAAAAAGATTTGCATTGACGGAAATCAATATACAATTTGCGGTGTGATATGCGAAAACGAAAGTTTAATAAATAAGTTTTCTGCTGATGACAAACAGAGGGTGTATGTTCCATATACAACAGCCGAAAATTATGGTGACAGAACGGTTGATATGATTGTTTACGATAACTCGGTATATACGGGAGCAATTGTTGAGCAAATGGATTTGCCGCAGTATTATTCGGTTAATCTGAATGAGAAAAATCAAACGCTCTCGTCATTTGAACATATTTTATACCTTGCAATATTTATCGGATTTAGCATTATTGCATTGAAGTTGTGGTATAGGTTCAGTAGAAAATTTTTGAGGAGATAAAAGAAAATCTCAAATTAAACTACTTTCTGAAATCGCTAAAAAATATTCCGCTAAAATATGTTGCACTTGTGCTTGTTTTTGCAGGAATACCTGCCGTGCTTTTGATTATATTTAATATTTGTGATTTCAGCATTTTTATCCCCTCAAAATATATACCGAATGATAACATTTTCGACATTTCAAATTACCTGAATGTGCTTGTCGATAATGCACAAACACTAAACTCACAAAGCCTAACAGGAAATCCAATGCTTGTAAATCTGTTCTCAAGAACATTTACAGCGTCACTGTGGCTGACAATAATATTTTTGATTAGTATTATAACCGTGCTTTTAAATTTGACAGAATTAAAACTTCATAAACATAAAAACACCGACAAGCAGTAACTAAACTTGACACATACAATTTATCTGACAGAGAATGCATAAAATAGCAATAAAATAGTTTGACTAATATATAATATTGTGTTAAAATTATGCGAGGAAGTATGGTATGTTCAGTGGTAGCTCCTTTAGTAACAATTTCCTTATCGACATATTGGAGTAATAAATGGAGTAATGAAAATGAAAGAAAGTGGTGTGGTGTGTAAAAAAAAGAAAGTATATCTACTTTCTCTTTTGCTTTTTTTGATTTCTTATTTGACTACAGTTGTTAATATGATTGTTAATATTATTACTGGTAGTTTTCATTTATACATTTTTAGTACTTTAAGCTTTATGTTGCCATGCTATAAATCTATTAAAACAACAGATGTGTTTGGTATCGTTTTAACAATATTGTTGTTTTTGATTAGTTTTCTGCTCATATTTTTTACCGTAAAATATGATGTGTTAAAATATGATCAAAGCAAAAGACCGTTGTGTTATACGAGCTTACTCTTGTGGTTTTTTATAACTCAAATATTGTCTTTGTGGATACTGGCTGATTCACATTTGCAAAATTATATTTATTTGTCTGTCGCTGAATTTCATGAAAGTGAAGAGTTACAGTACATATACTCAATAGTTATTTTTGCAATATATCAAATCATTATAGGCTTAATACGAATGTATGATTCTAGAGAAGCATATGACGCAACCAATATTTCAATCGTTCCACCTTTTGAAAAGTATTTTACTGAAAAAACTATTTTTTGTTACACCGTTCCTAATTATATATTTTCCTGTATAGGAGTCTTATCAATTATATATATTAGGTATGTTTTTATCGACAGTTATGCAATTAGCTTTTGGATTTTTATTTTCTGTGTGCTTTTTAGTTTATGCCTTCTGCTTGCAACTTTAATAAAATATCGCCAGATTGTAAAATATAGAGGTGTCGAAATAATTGTAAGAAAGAATTTTAAAATATCTATTTTTCTGCAATTGAAATTAGTTTTTTTGATATTTTGCACATATTGTATAACGTTGTTGTTCGCTTGATTTTTGATATTGGGTAGAACATTTGCTGAAAGGAGGCTCGAAAGAGCCTCCTTTGACCCAAAAAAAGCAACCGGTGGCTAACCTTCCTAAAAAACAAACACAATGTAGATCTTGTGGCAGACCAATAGGCAAGAAATATGCATGGCAATGTAAAAATCCTACATACTATTAATTTTATTTAATTTAATGTGAGGTTTATGGTTTAATGATTTTTAATATTTTTGGAGGCTTAGTTAAAAGTCTGGGTGTTTACAGACATAGTCCTCTGCTTTTAGCTGTATTTTTAATAATTCAACTTATCTGTATTATTGTTTCATGTATATTTGACAATATGTATTTTAAGTCTGTCATTTCTGAAACTTCTTTCACAAATAAGAGGTATAACAGAGTTAAACATTTTGTGTATGATACGATTGTTAATCTGTCAAACAGTATGTTTGTTCTTATGGTTGATGAAAAAACTAATATAGTTTCTCCTGCACTTTACACAAAGAAAAGCAATAAAATTTCTATGATAAACAGAAATGCTGAATATACTGTATTTGAGCATATTGATTTTTCTGAGAGTCATTGCCCAAACGAATACAAATTTATCAGAGCTTGTAAATTGCGGGATAAAAAGACAGGTGAGCAGGTTCTTTTTGTAGCAGTGCCAAATCGTGAAACTGATATTCTCGCATATTCCGATTCTGCACATAAAGCCGACAAAACCGTAACTTTCGGTAAATTCAGAATATTCTGTTTTGTCGAATCTGAAAATAATTCCTATACGGGTTTGCTTGTTGATTCGGAAAAAATCCATCTTGAAAAAACAAAAAGAAAAGGTATGTACTTTATAGGTTTGGATGAAGTTACAAAAACAGATCAAAAGTCAAAAAAAGTAATATAATTTGTTAAAAACTATCTTAAGTTACATTCAGACAAAGTATCAGTCGTAATAGGGTAGAACATTTGCGGTAAGGAGGCTCGAAAGAGCCTCCTTTGACACAAAAAGTATGATGCTCGCAGTAATATTACCGATGTTACCAAAGACGGAGTTTTACAGTATCATTACGGTTACGATATGATGAATCAGCTTGTTAGCGTAGATGATAAGCTGAACGGTAAAGTTTACAACTATACTTACGATGCAGGCGGTAACCTTATATCCGAAACTGTTACCGATTCAAACGGTACAACAAGCAATGCGTATGAATACAACAATTCAAATATGATTCAAACGGAATTTTGTATAATGTCAGATATACTCTGACTGACGGCGGTACCGAATATTCGTATTATTACACCCATAATTCCCGTGGCGATATTGTCGGAATTTACAACGGAGCAGGCGAACTCAAAGCACATTATGAATATGACGCTTGGGGTAATGTGATTTCTATAACCGATAATAACGGAAATGCAATCACAAACCCGAACCATATCGGTAACCTGAATCCGTTCCGTTACAGAAGTTATTATCAGGACACAGAAACAGGTCTTTACTACCTGATGAGCCGTTACTACGACCCAATAACCCACCGCTTTATAAATGCCGACGGCTATTTTCAATCAGGAACCTCTATTTTGGATGCTAATACATTTGCTTATTGTGGTAATAATCCAGTTCTCAATGTTGATCCATTAGGCACCTGCAAAGTTCCTAATTACACATCGGCAGGGACATATATTGGACATACTTGGAAGATTAAAGAATCAGTTCCAGGTGTCCCGGGTTTTTGTAATGTTTGTAAGGGTTACGGATCAAATGCTCCCTCGAATACCTCACACAGTTTCATTATTAGTTCTTATACAACACCTTCTACAAAAAAACAAGACTACAACACTTGGAATAAGGTGGCAGATTCTTTTGGAGCTGTATTTTGTAGTTTAGAAGTCGATTTTGATGCCGGCTTTGGATTTGGTTTTGAGGTGACTGATATATTTTCTATAAAAGCTATGGGAAAACATACACTTATAAGTGTTCATTTTGATGAACAGGGCTTTTCATTTGGCAAGACAGATAGTGTGGAAGTTTCTGCAGGTGTGTGCGGTTGGGACTTGTTTGGAGTACAGGATACTAAATTCTATGAAAATGGGTCTGGCAATGAGTATGAGAATTTTGGCTCATCTCATAAAATTGGCTTTTCAAAGGGAGATTATGTTGGTGTTGGTGCGACTATAGGTTTTGGTTGGAATTTGGATTATATATATAATAGATTTTGTGAAATATGGGGATAGTGATGAAAAAAATTCTTTTTGTTGATATTATTACGCTTTTTTGCGGAATGTTAGCAGTTTTTTTATTGTGTATATTTAAAATAACAGAAATATCTCCATTATCAATTGCTATTTTGATTGTTTCTCTTTGTGTTGTGTTATTATCAGAAATTCTTTCATTGAAAATAAAGGATGTTAAAATTACAAATGCTATTGGTACATTTGCTTTTTTTATAGTGTTTTATGCTTTTTATAATTTACCTTTCCTAGGTTTTGCTAATAGTTTTGGCATTCAAAAATAGCATTGGCACGCTATTCTTATTTTCTTTTACATCAAAAAGTTTATTGTATTTGTCTTCAATCTTAAAGAATAAAAATATGGATTTTGCAATAAAAAGCAATTCTTTAAGTAGAACTAAAAATTACAGTCAATATTTTGTGCGATATTTTAAATATTTTAGCATTTTTTTGTTGCTGGGTGGAATAGGCGTAGCTGTTTATAATTTGTTTTGCATGAATATAGATATAAGCTTGGCAGATGTGCTTTCAGGATTTAATAATCTTAATCCACAATTTCATTCTGATTTTTTTTAATTAGATATATTAGTCGTATTCATTGAAAAAATTGTTTATAACGAATAGTTGGTTGATTTGTTAACCAATTAAATAGTGAAATTGTAAGGGTAGAACATTTGCGGTAAGGAGCTCGAAAGAGCCTCCTTTTTAATGCTTGAATAGAATACAAGTAAACCTCAAAACATAATATATGACAGATATATGACAGACTGTTCTGTACGATGAAAATGTTCGAAAGAAAACGCATAAAATAGCAATAAAATAGTTTGACTAATATATAATATTGTGTTAAAATTATGCGAAAAGGGGGGGTGACAGCCTATGGAGCAGTATATGCCGATAGTGTGGGTAGGCTTTGCAATATTTATGTTGCTTTGCGAAGGCTTTACAACACAGCTTGTATCAATATGGTTCGTTCTCGGCTCGGTTTGTGCCGCAATAACAACTATATTCACAAGTGACATCACAATCCAGTCGGCGGTGTTCCTTGTTGTGTCACTTGTTTCGCTTATCGTGACACGACCGCTTGTAAAACGTTTTAAAAAGCGTAATAAAACAACGGGAACAAACGCAGACCGCCACATCGGTCAAGTCGGTTTTATGCTGACTGATTTAACCGATATTGACAAAACAGCACAGGCAAAAGTTGGTGCGGAAACTTGGACGGTAAAGTCCGACAAAGCACCGCTTTTAAAAGGAACAAAAGTTAAGGTTCTTGCAATCGAGGGCGTAAAGCTCATTGTAGAACCCATATCAGAATGAGAGGTAAATAATGTTAGGACTTATTATTTTAGGAATTATCCTTTTAATCCTGCTTATAGTAATCGTAAGCAATGTCAAGGTAGTACCGCAGGCACACGCATATGTAATTGAAAGACTCGGAACATATCATGTAACATGGTCAACAGGCTTGCATGTAAAAATTCCGTTCATCGACAAAATTTCAAAGAAAGTTTCATTAAAAGAGCAGGTAATCGACTTCCCTCCACAACCCGTGATCACAAGAGATAACGTTACAATGCAGATTGACACGGTTGTGTATTTTGAAATTACCGATCCAAAGCTTTATACTTACGGTGTAGAAAGACCGCTCAGCGCTATTGAAAATCTTACTGCAACAACATTGCGTAATATCATCGGTGATCTTGAGCTTGATAACACACTCACATCCCGTGATACAATCAACGGTAAAATCAGAGTGATTCTTGACGAGGCAACCGACGCATGGGGTATTAAGGTAATCCGTGTCGAGCTTAAAAACATTCTTCCACCCCGTGAAATTCAGGATGCGATGGAAAAGCAGATGAAGGCAGAGCGTGAGCGCCGTGCAAGAATTCTTGATGCAGAGGGTGAAAAACGCAGTCAGATACTCGTTGCAGAGGGTATGAAGGAATCTGCAATTCTTAAAGCCGACGCTGTTAAGGAGCAGAAAATCCGTGAGGCACAGGGTGAAGCTGAGGCTATTCTCACAGTTCAGAAAGCTAATGCCGACGCACTTAAAATGCTCAATGAGGCTTCTCCTACCGATAGAATTATTCAGCTTAAATCGCTTGAGGCATTCGGTAAAGCCGCTGACGGCAAGGCTACAAAGATTATCATTCCTTCAGATATTCAGAGACTTGCGGGTAATGTTACCGCAATTAAAGAACTCTGGAAAGATGATGTGCCAAAGGCATAAAGAATGTGAAATTTACGGCAATTTTTCGGGCACAGAATTCTGTGTCCGATTTGTTGCATAAAATTGTGGGGGATAGGAAATGCAATTTTACTCGACCTGTTGTGGTACTTCGTAATTTTCTCGTTTTTTGGCTGGGTGGCGAGCAGTTTTCGTTCGCTTCTTCTTGAGAAAAAATTCAGTAACAACGGTTTTTTGACATCGCCGTTTTGCCCTATGTACGGATTTTCGGCGGTTATTTGTTATACGGCACTAAAACCGTTTGAAAACAGCAAGCTGATTTTATTCATCGGTTCAACTCTGATATTATCTGCACTTATGGTTGTGGTCGGTGTGCTTGTAGAAAAAACTCTCAAATTCAAGCCATGGGATTTTTCTTCCTCAAAATTCAGCATAGGCAATTATATAACTTTTCCTTATGCACTTTTTCTCGGATTGCTCGGTATGCTGCTTGTCGGATTGATAATTCCGGTGCTTCGCACAGCCGTTGAAGCAATTCCTTTCTGGGTAAGTCTTATTCTTGTTCTTTGCTTCTGCGGAATTATTGCAATTGATTATGTTTTTTCAATGATAACAACAATCCGTCTACTCAGAAGAATTGCAAAGCTTAAAAATTCTTCCGAGCTTATGGATAAAGGCGCAACAGAGGTTGAAATTCAGGAACTTGAAGAAAACTATAACCGACTTTTTACAGAGAATATTTTAAGAAAAAGACTTGCACACGCTTATCCCGATCTCACTCATATGGCTTATGTAAAGCAAATTAATGCTAAAATTGAGGAGATTAAGCAGGATAATATGAAAGAATATACACAAACCTTTGAAAGCAAAGATGACAAGCCGTTTGCTTACGGATTCTGTTTTACGAAGCTTTTTTATCTGTTTGTGATCGGTTCTTTCATCGGCACGATTCTTGAAACAATATGGGCGTTCTGCGTTGACGGACATTTTGAAATGCGTGTCGGTATGGTTTACGGTCCGTTTATTCCTGTTTACGGCGGCGGTGCGTGTTTTCTGACAGCCGCTTTGTATAAGCTTTACAAGCTTAATGATACGCTTGTTTTTGTGATAAGTGCTTTTGTCGGAGCAGGTTTTGAGTATTTCTGTTCGTGGTTGCAGGAGCAGATGTTCGGCACGGTTTCATGGGACTACAGTGACACTCCGTTTAACCTTGACGGCAGAACTAATCTTATGTATGCCCTTATCTGGGGATTCCTCGGTCTTGTCTGGGTGCGTTATCTGTATCCGTGGACAGCAAAGCTTATTGAAAAAATCCCTAAAAGAGCAGGTGCAATTATTACAACATTTCTGATTGTATTCATGGCATTCAACGGCTTTATGTCCGTAACAGCTACGGCAAGATGGACTCAGAGAACAGAAGGAGTGCCTGCGTCAAACAGCTTTGAAGAATATCTCGATGAAAAATTCGATAATGAAAAGATGGAATTTCTTTTTCCGGGTATGAAAAAGGCTGCAGAGGCGGGAGTTACAACCGAGGGCATAATTTCCAACGAAAGACCGTATCTTGATGCTACAGATCCCGATAACGGCATGAAAATCGAACAGGGAAAAGATGTTTCCGAGATTGATTAATATCTTGAAGTGGCTATGCTTTGCACAGCCACTTTTTGCTTTTTGGCGGTATTTTAAAAATAATTTCGCCTGACTATTGAATTTTAACCGATTTTTTTATATAATTAATTAGTAATGCTTTATTTATGTCGATTCAAAGCATAAATTGGCATATTTGTCCTGACTTTGTCTGCCCACGGCACGGTTTTTGCGGCAATTTATCAAGTGGGCGGAAAGGCTATGAGTAATTATGAAAAAGGTTGCAATTATTATGGGCTCCGACAGTGATTTCCCCGTAGTATCAAAGGCTGTCAGTAAACTCAAAGAATTTGGCGTAGAGTATGAGGTTCATGTAATGAGCGCACACCGTACTCCCGATGCGGCAATTAAGTTTTCGGCAGAGGCTAAAAAGAACGGTTTTGGCGTAATCATTGCCGCAGCAGGTATGGCGGCACATCTTGCAGGTGTTCTTGCAGCAAAAACAACCCTTCCTGTGATAGGAATCCCATGTAAATCGGCTCAGCTTGACGGTATGGATGCTCTTCTTGCAACAGTTATGATGCCTACAGGAATTCCGGTTGCAACAGTAGCAGTTGACGGTGCGGCTAACGCTGCAATTCTTGCCGTTGAAATGCTCGCACTTTCCGACGATTCTCTTGCAGAGAAGCTTGAAAATATGAAAGCTGATATGGAAAAAGGCGTTGCCGAAAAAGACAAGGCAATGCAGGCTAAGGTGGCAGAGCTTTGATTAAGAACTATGTAGATATTGACACAAAACTTGACAAAGTAAATGACGAGTGCGGTGTGTTCGGTATTTACCGTAATGATGACGATATCGATGTTGTTGCCGCCGCAAATGACGCACTCTTCAGCCTTCAGCACAGAGGACAGCAGAGCGCAGGTATCACCGTGAATAAAGACGGTGAATTTACAACTGTCAAGGAACTCGGTATGGTGTCCGAGATTTTTACACCCAAAGCACTTGAAAAACTTCCAAACGGTAAGATTGCAGTCGGTCATGTCCGTTATACTTCATCGGAATCACTCGACCGTGCATCTAACCAGCCGCTTGTTATGCGATATATTCAGGGTTCAATCGGTATTGCAAACAACGGCTCAATTACAAACTTCAATGAAATAAGGCAGGAGCTTGAAACAGGCGGTGCTGTTTTTCAGTCCAATTCTAATGCTGAAATTATGGCTTATGTCATCGCAACCGAAAGATGTGTAACAGACACGCTTGAAGATGCTGTTCTTTCTTCAATGAGAAAGCTCAAGGGCGCTTACTCAACTGTAATTTGCGCACCGAGCCGTCTTATCGGCTTTCGTGATATGCACGGATTTCGTCCGCTCTGTATCGGCAAACTCAAAAACAGCTGGATTTTCACTTCCGAAAGCTGTGTTATCGACAGTCTCGGCGGTGAATTTGTCCGTGATGTTGAGCCGGGCGAAATGGTAGTAGTTGACGAAGAAGGCTTTCACAGCTACAAATTAAAGCTTTTGCCCGATAAAACATCTTTCTGCCTTTTTGAATATGTTTATATTGCAAGACCGGACAGCGTAATCAACGGTGTCTGCGTACATAATGCAAGATTCAGAGCCGGTGAACTTCTTTATGACGAGTTCCCGATTGATGCAGATATGGTGTGCGGTGTTCCCGATTCGGGACTTATTGCCGCACAGGGTTATGCAAAGGCTTCGGGTATCCCGTTCAGCACAGGTTTTGTCAAAAATAAATATATCGGCAGAACAGTAGGTTCGGGTAAAGATAAAAAGAAAAGACTTCTCAGAACAAGACTTACCGCTTTGAAGGCTAATGTTAAAGGCAAGAGAGTTGTTATTATTGATGACTCAATCGTCAGAGGCGAAACCTCAAAGCATATTGTTCGTCTTATGCGTGAGGCAGGAGCTGCGAGGTGCATATGCTCATAAGCTCACCTCCGTTTGTATGTCCGTGCTACTTTGGTGTGGACATTCACGATAAAGAAGTCTTATTGCAAACAAGTTGACAACAAGTGAAATCTGTGAATATATCGGTGCAGATTCACTTGGTTATCTCAGTATAAACAGTCTCAGAAAAATTGCTGAGGGTGCAAATATAGAATTCTGTGACGGTTGTTTCACGGGCAGCTATGACGCTGAAATTCCGAGAACAATCTTTGTAGATAAATACGCTAAAAAAATTAACAGAAAGTGACGGAGTGATTACAATGAACAACAGCTTTTCCGAAAGCTACAAAGCGGCAGGTGTTGATGTAACAGCAGGCTATAAGTCTGTAGAGCTTATGAAAAAGCATGTGGCACGCACAAAAATTGACGGTGTTATTTCAGGCATCGGCGGTTTCGGCGGACTTTTTGCCCCTGATTTCAAAGATATGGAAGAGCCTGTACTTGTCAGCGGTACTGACGGTGTAGGTACAAAAATCAAGCTTGCTTTTCTTCTTGACAAGCATGACACAATCGGTATTGACGCAGTTGCAATGTGCGTAAACGATGTAATTTGCTGTGGAGCAAAACCTCTTTTCTTCCTCGATTATATCGCAATCGGCAAGAACTATCCCGAAAAGGTAGCTGAAATTGTATCAGGCATTGCAGAAGGCTGTGTTCAGTCCGGTTGTGCTCTTATCGGCGGTGAAACTGCAGAGCATCCGGCCTTATGCCTGTTGATGAATATGATGTTGCAGGTTTCAGCGTTGGTATTGCAGACAAGCCAAAGATGATTGACGGTTCAAAGCTTTGCGAGGGTGATGTACTTTTAGGACTCCGTTCTTCGGGTGTTCACTCAAACGGTTTTTCGCTTGTCAGAAAAATCTTTGATATCAACGAGGAAACAATTAATGCCGAGTATCCTGAGCTTGACAAAACTCTCGGTGAAACATTGCTCACTCCTACAAAAATTTATGTAAAACCTCTTCTCGCTCTTATGGATAAGGTTGATGTAAAGGCTGTATCACACATCACGGGCGGCGGTTTCTATGAAAACATTCCCCGTATGCTTACAGACGGTCTTTCAGCCAAAATCAAAAAGGACAATATTCCTGTTCTTCCTATTTTCAAGCTTATGCAGAGAGTGGGTAATATACCCGAGCACGATATGTTCAACACATTCAATATGGGTGTAGGTATGATAATCGCCGTTGCCAAGGAAGATGCAGACAAGGCTCTTGAGGTTCTTGCGGCTAACGGTGAAAACGCTGTTGTACTCGGTGAAGTAATCAGCGGTAATGACGGAGTAGTGTTTGAATAATGAAAAATATCGCAGTTCTTGTGTCGGGCGGCGGCACAAATCTTCAGGCACTTATTGACGCTCAGAACAGGGGAGAGATTAAAAACGGAAAAATCTCTCTTGTTGTGTCCTCAAATCCAAACGCTTATGCACTTGAAAGAGCAAAAAACAATTCGATTGCAACTGAGGTTATCAGAAGAAAAGACTATGCCGAATTTGATGAGTATGATTCTGCTGTGACCGAGCTTTTGAAATCCAAGGATGTTGACCTTGTTGTTCTTGCGGGATTTATGACAATTCTCGGAAAGCAGTTTATTTCTGCTTTTGAAAACAGAATAATCAATATCCATCCGTCGCTTATTCCGTCATTCTGCGGCGAGGGCTATTACGGACTCAGAGTTCATGAGGAGGCTCTTAACAGAGGCGTCAAGGTAACGGTGCTACCGCACATTTTGTAAACGAAGTGTGCGACGGCGGTCCCATTATCATTCAGAAAGCCGTTGAAATTCAGAACGGTGACACACCCGAAATTCTTCAGAAAAGAGTTATGGAACAGGCTGAATGGAAGATTCTTCCAAGGGCGGTTTCGCTTTTCTGCGAAGATAAAATTATAGTAAAAGACAATAAAACCGAAATTCTTGATTAACGGAGGAAAAATATGAAACCTGTATCACTTTACAATGACATTGCTTCAACTTCATATCCAGGCAGAGGCATTGTAATCGGCAAAAGTGCAGACGGCTCAAAGGCTGTTATTGCATACTTCATTATGGGCAGAAGCGAAAACAGCAGAAACAGAGTGTTTGCAGAAACCGAGGACGGCATCAAAACTCAGGCTTTTGATCCGTCAAAGCTTGTTGATCCGTCACTTATCATCTATTCTCCCGTAAGAGTTCTCGGCAACAAAACTATCGTTACTAACGGTGACCAGACAGATACTGTTTATGACCTTATGAATGAAGGTCAGACATTTGAACAGTCACTCACAACAAGAGAATTTGAGCCTGACGGTCCTAACTACACTCCACGAATTTCAGGTATCGTTGAGTGCGAAAACGGCAAGATGAACTATGCAATGTCAATTCTCAAAAGTGCAGACGGCAATCCCGATTGTTGCGAAAGATACACATTTACATATGATAAGCCGATAAACGGTCTTGGCAGATTCATTCACACATATATGAGTGACGGCAATCCGCTTCCGAGCTTTGAGGGTGAACCTACACTCGTAGAAATCGGTAACGATGATATTGACACATTTGCCGAGAAAATCTGGAATTCTCTCAATGAGGATAACAAGGTTTCACTTTTTGTACGCTATATTGACATTGCTTCAAATAAGGCAGAGTCAAGAATTATCAATAAAAACAAGTAATTTATTTTTCGGAAAGGATGAATCCAATGAACGAACTTGCTTTAAAATACGGCTGTAACCCGAATCAGAACCTTCAAGAATTTTCATGCAGGACGGCAAAGATCTTCCTGTTGAGGTTCTCAACGGCAAACCCGGTTATATCAACTTTCTTGATGCATTTAACTCATGGCAGCTCGTAAAGGAACTCAAAGCGGCAACAGGTCTTCCTGCAGCTGCGTCATTCAAGCATGTAAGTCCTGCCGGTGCGGCAGTTGCAACAGAGCTTTCTGATACACTCAAGAAAATCTACTTTGTAGATGACCTTGAACTTTCTCCGATTGCAAGCGCATATGCAATGGCAAGAGGTGCAGACAGAATGTCGTCATACGGTGACTGGGTGGCTCTTTCCGATACTTGCGATGTTCAGACTGCAATCCTCCTCAAGAGAGAGGTTTCTGACGGTATTATTGCTCCTGACTATACTCCCGAGGCTCTTGAAGTCCTCAAGTCAAAAAAGAAAGGCAACTATAATGTCGTAAAAATCGACCCGAACTATGTTCCTGCTCCTATTGAACATAAGGATGTTTCGGCATTACATTTGAACAGGGCAGAAATGAACTCAAAATTGACGAAGAAATGCTCCTTCAGAACATTGTAACAGATAATAAGAATTTTACAGAGGAAGCTAAGCGTGACCTTCTTGTTGCTCTTATTACTCTTAAATATACTCAGTCTAATTCTGTTTGCTACGCAAAGGGCGGTCAGGCAATCGGTGTAGGCGCGGGTCAGCAGTCAAGAATTCACTGCACAAGACTTGCAGGCAATAAGGCTGATATCTGGTATCTCAGACAGCATCCGAAGGTTATGAACCTTCCGTTTGTTGACAACATCCGCCGTCCTGACAGAGATAACACTATTGATGTTTACATCTCTGATGATTATGAGGATGTGCTTGCTGACGGTATATGGCAGCAGTTCTTCAAAACTAAGCCCGAACCTCTTACAAAGGAAGAGAAAAAGGCTTGGCTTGCAACATTTGACGGTGTTTCACTCGGTTCTGACGCATTCTTCCCATTCGGTGACAACATTGAAAGAGCAAAGCGTTCAGGTGTTAAATTTGTTGCACAGCCTGGCGGTTCAATTCGTGATGATAATGTTATTGAAACTTGCAATAAGTACAATATGACAATGTCATTTACTGGTATTCGTCTTTTCCATCACTGATAGAGGTGCGGTTATGAAAATTTTAATGATTGGTTCGGGCGGCAGAGAGCACGCTTTAATTAAAAAGCTTCTTGAAAGTCCTAAATGCACAAAGCTTTATTGCGCTCCCGGCAACGGCGGTATTTCAAGAGATGCCGAGCTTGTTAATATCGGAGTTATGGATAAAAGAAAATATGGTTAAGTTTGCAAAGGACAATGCGATTGACCTCGTTTTTGTAGCTCCTGATGATCCGCTTGCTGACGGTATGGTTGACGCTATGCAGGAGGCTGGAATCAGAGCATTCGGTCCTAATGCAAATGCCGCTATTATTGAGGCGTCAAAGGTTTTCTCAAAAAATCTCATGAAGAAATACGGCATACCTACTGCAAAGTATGAAGTATTCAATGACGCTCAGAAAGCAATTGACTATATAAAGAACGAAAATACCGCTCCCGTTGTTGTAAAGGCTGACGGTCTTGCACTCGGCAAGGGCGTAATTATTGCTCAATCTGTTGATGAGGCAATTGAAGCAGTCAAAGAAATTATGGAGGACAAGAAGTTTGGCGACTCAGGTAACAACATCGTTATCGAAGAGTTTCTTACAGGTCCCGAGGTTTCTGTTCTTGCATTTACAGACGGCAAGTGCGTAAAACCTATGGTCAGCTCAAAAGACCACAAGCGTGCTTTTGATAATGACGAAGGTCTTAACACAGGTGGCATGGGCACAATCAGCCCGAACCCATATTATACAGATGAGATTGCCAAGGAATGTATGGATACAATCTTTATCCCTACAATTGAGGCGATGAATAAAGAGGGCAGACCTTTTAAGGGTTGTCTGTACTTTGGACTTATGATTACACCGAACGGTCCAAAGGTTATTGAATACAATGCCCGTTTCGGCGATCCTGAGGCTCAGGTTGTTCTTCCAAGACTTAAAACTGACCTTGTAGATATCTGCGAGGCTGTTATTGACGAAAAGCTTTCCGACCTTGACATTGAATGGGACAACGGTGCTGCGGCTTGTGTTGTTATGGCAAGCGGCGGATATCCTGTTTCATATAAAAAGGGTATAGAGATGTTCGGTCTTAATGATAACGGCGGTGTCGATGGTGCAATCGTTTATCATGCCGGCACTAAGTACGAAAACGGAAAGTTCTATACAAACGGCGGTCGAGTTCTCGGTGTTACTGCGACAGCAGATACACTTGATGAGCACTTGAAAAGGCATATGCAGCAGTAGAAAAAATTTCCTTTGAAGGCGCTCATTACAGACACGATATCGGCAAAACTAAATAATATATTAAGAGCCACTCATTACGAGCGGCTCTTTTTTCAGCCTGCATTTTTAATCTGCAGTCTTAATTTGTCAGAAATCATGGCAATAAATTCGCTGTTTGTGGGCTTACCTCTGTCGTTGTGAATTGTATATCCGAAATATGAGTTCAGAACATCAATGTCACCTCGATCCCATGCAACCTCAATTGCGTGTCTTATAGCTCTTTCAACCCGTGAAGAGGTTGTTTCGTACTTTTTGGCAACCGACGGATAGAGCTGTTTTGTCACGGCATTGATAATTTCAGGATGCTCAACAGACATAATGATTGAATCACGCAGATAGTGATAGCCTTTGATGTGAGCCGGAACTCCTATTTCATGGAGAATATCGGTCACTTTCATTTCAATTCCGAAAGCGTCAATAACTCTGCCTCTGCCAAAATTGTTTTTCTTGCTCAAATCCGACAAATCGCTGATAATGGTGCTTAATTCGGAAATGTTATACGGCTTCAACACAAAATACGATGCGCCCGAATTCATAATTTCACGCTCAAGAACAGTGCTGTGGAATGACGAATACACCATAAACACAGGTACTTTCGTGCTTTCCCGTGTAATGCTTCTCATAACACCGATTGCATCAAGCCTTGTCATAAATGAATCCATCAGTACAACATCAGGACTTTCTCTTTTAATTTTATTCGCACAATTCTTCTCCGTCTTTTGCACAGAAAATAACGGAAATATTCTTACTTTGTAAGATATTAAGATTTTCCTGCGTAAATTCAGAAGCGTCATCGGTTACGATTAGTTTTATTTTGTTGTTCATTGTGATTTCCCCCAGTAATTTTTGTTGTACTAATATTACCACAAAATGGTAAAGTTGGCAATACCTTCCATAAAACTTTTTTGAAAAATTGAGAAAAAAGTTTTATATTTTGCGTTACTAAATCAAAAATGAACAAACCATCATATATTTAGTGTTGATTATTGTAGCGATTTGCCATATATTGTGCAAATACACCGTAACCCTCTTTTGGATTATTCAGAAAAACATGGGTAACAGCACCAATAATTTTACCGTTTTGAACTATCGGACTACCGCTCATACCCTGTACAATACCGCCGCAATTTTCGAGCAATCTGCTGTCGGTTTATTTTATGACAAAATTTTCATTTGATGTCGTATCACGGTTGCATATTCTTTTGATTTCAATTTCATATTCCTGCGGCATATCTCCGACAGGCGTTGTTACCATAACAGCCTTTCCTGTTTTTACCTCATCGTCATTTGCAATCAGATATTTCTTGTTTCTTTTATAATTTTCACTCGTTAAATCTCCGAAAATTCCTAAAGGGGAGTTGACGCTCAAATTACCAAACTTTACATCGGTAAAATATCCGCAGAAACTGCCGGCTTTACCGCAGACGCTTTTTTCAATGCCGCTGATTTCAGCCCGAACCGCTTCTCCTGATTTTAACGGTAACAAAGCAGCCGTGTCACAGTCGCATATTCCATGACCGAGTGCGGCAAAATAATTATTGCTGTCATCATAATAGGTCATAGTTCCAATGCCTGCACAGCTGTCACGAACCCACGCACCGAGGAGATATACTCCCACGGTATTTTTAATCGGCAAAACGGTTTTATTTTCGGTTTTGCGTTTCTGTCAATTTCAACAGTAATTTCATTGCCGTTTGATTTTTCAATTTCAGACTTTAATTCTTCATTTGTGCTGATTTTTGTATTATTTACTTTCTTTATAATATCGTTTACTTTAAGTCCGCCGTCTTTTGCGGGGCAAACATATTTTTCACCGTCGTAGTAGCTTTCAAGCTTGATTATCATTGCTCCGTTAGAATAAAATTTTACTCCGAAAGCCTCACCGCCAATGTAAACCTCATTTTTATCATCAGCGGCATAAGGCGAAAAAGTCGAAAAAGTAAATAATAATGTGAAAATCAGGGCAACTGATATAATTTCTTTAAATTTTCGCAAAAAATTCACCTTCTTTCCGTTGCCTTTATTATGATTTGCATTTATAATATAGATTAGTGCGTTGATGAAAATATTAAAAATGTTACTGGCAAAGGATTTTCCGAAAAGGCGATAAACAGCCGTGCATTGTAAATTATTTTCTGAAATTATATCATTTTCTTATTATGAGGTATATATGGAAAACATAAATTCTAACCTTGTCGGTCTTACCGATTCAGAAGTTCAAAAGCGTATAGATGAAGGAAAGGTAAATATTTCAACTAATATTAAAACCAAGTCAATCAAAAGAATATTTTGTGATAACATTTTTACGCTTTTCAATCTTATAAATGTAATTTTGCTTGCGGCATTGATTTTTGTGGGTTCACACAAGAATATGCTTTTTATCGGTGTTGTTATCGCAAATATAATTATAGGTATAGTTCAGGAAATTCGTTCCAAAATAAGCGTTGACAAGCTGACTATTTTGTCTGAGAAAAAAATCAATGTTCTCAGAAACGGTAAAATTGCAGAAATAAGTAAAGATGAGATTGTTCTTGATGATATTCTTGTGCTTTCAAGAGGAAGCCAGATTCCTGCCGACTGCATTGTATGCGACGGCAACTGCAGAGTCAACGAAAGCTTGCTTACAGGAGAATCAAATCTCATTGAAAAAAATGTCGGAGATGAACTTCTTTCAGGCAGTTTTATTGCGGCAGGAAAATGCTATGCTCAGGCTGTAAAGGTCGGAGCCGATTGCTATGCCGCAAAGATAAATAACGAAGCCAAATATATTAAAAAAGTAAATTCTCAGATTATGGAGTCATTCAATTTCATTATCAAAATCTGTACATTTGTACTTTTCCCAATAGGCATTGCATTTTTTATTCGACAATTTACCCTGCCCGATGCAACATTGCAGTCTGCTGTAATCAGCACTGTTGCGTCGCTTGTCGGTATGATTCCAAAGGGAATGATTCTTCTTACAAGCTCTGTTCTTGCAGTATCAATTATCAGGCTTTCATCCAAAAAGGTTCTTGTACAAGAAATGTATTGCATTGAAACACTTGCAAGAGTAGATGTGCTTTGTCTTGATAAAACGGGAACGCTTACAACAGACGAAATGACGGTAACAGGTGTTATTCCGTTTGGGGCTGATGAAAATAAAATCAAGAAAGCACTTTCTTCAATTGTAAAAGCGTCCGATGAACTAAATGCAACTTTGTATGCACTGCGTGACTATTCGGATTCCGTTTCACCGTATGAGTGCAGTAAATTCTGCGATTTTTCCTCCGAAACAAAATGGTCGGGCGGTACATTTGAAAACGGCAAGACCTACATAGTCGGTGCGACTGAATGTATTTTAAAAAGCAGAGAAAAGTATTCCGAGGTGTATTCTGAGATTGAAAAGATAAATCAAACCGTCAGAATCCTTGTTCTTGCCGAAAGCGATAGTGAACCGGACAAAGACTCATTGCCTGATGATTTAAAACCGCTTGCACTCATTCTTATCAAGGATAAACTTCGTGATAATGTAAATGAAACGGTAAAATATTTTAAGGAACAGGGTGTCACCTTAAAGGTAATTTCAGGCGACAGCGTTAAAACTGTTAAAAATATTGCGCTTGACACAGGGATCGAGGGTGCAGAAAATGCAATTGATATGTCAACCGTGACAACAGATAAAGAGCTTGAAGATGCGGCAGAGCGTTGTAATGTGTTTGGCAGAGTAACTCCGGCTCAAAAGAAAAAGCTTGTGGTTGCCCTTAAAAAGCACGGACATTCGGTTGCTATGACAGGTGACGGAGTAAATGATGTTCTCGCACTCAAAGAGGCGGATTGCTCCGTAGCTATGGCGTCGGGAAGTGATGCCGCACGAAATGTGTCACAGCTTGTACTTGTCAATAATGACTTTGGCGCAATGCCGAGCGTTGTGGCAGAGGGCAGACGAACGATCAATAACCTTGAACGAAGCTCTGCACTCTATCTTGTAAAGACGATTTATTCGGTTATACTCTCAATTTTCTTCATATTCTTCCGCACAGGTTATCCCTTTGAACCGATACAGCTTACGCTTGTAGGTGCATTAACGGTTGGATTGCCATCATTTGTTCTTGCACTTCAACCGAATAAAGATATAGTAAAAGGTAATTTTACCGTAAATATAATAGCAAGATCACTCCCAACAGCTTTTTGTATTTCGGCAGATACAATATTACTCGCAATTTTAAAGTATATGACAGATATGCCACAGGCACAGTTTTCAACTCTCTGCGTATATCTTACTGCATTTTCATGTATGCTGCTTGTAATCAGATTATCAATCCCGTTCAATCCGCTCAGAGCCGTTATGGTCATCGGATGTTCCGCGGGAATAATAATCGGTTCAATCTTCTTCGGCGGATTGTTCTCACTTGCACCGCTTACGTTTGAAAACATCGTATTGCTTGTAATCTTTGCTGTAGGCACATTTGTTGTATTTAATATATTCTACAATATAGCACAGCACTATATAGAAAAAATTCAAAAAGGAAAGTCATCTTAAACTGACTGCAAAAAGAAATGCAAATAAACAAAAACGCTGAAAAATTAATCAAACAACTGAATAATCAAGGCTATGAGGCTTTTATAGTGGGCGGTTGTGTTCGTGATTATCTTCTCGGATTGACTCCGCATGATACAGATATTTGCACAAACGCTTTGCCCGAGCAGACAAAAAAATGCTTTGAGGCTTATCATACTTTTGATACAGGTATCAAACACGGCACAATTTCCGTTGTATGCGGCGGTGAAGTCTATGAAATCACAACCTACCGTATTGACGGTGATTATTCCGATAACCGTCATCCGGACAGCGTAAGCTTTACACGAAACATAAACGAAGATTTGCAACGCCGTGACTTTACGGTAAATGCAATGGCATATAACGCTGAATACGGTCTTGTCGATCCATACGGCGGTAAAAATGACCTTAAAGATAAAATTATCCGTTGTGTCGGAAATCCCGATACACGCTTTAACGAGGATGCTCTGCGAATCTTGCGGGCATTACGCTTTGCCTCTGTTTACGGATTTTTAATTGAAGAGAACACATCAAAGTCTATATTTAAAAATGCAGACTTGCTAAAAAACATTGCAACAGAGCGTGTGATTTCGGAATTTCTAAAGCTTATCTGCGGTAAGGATGCCGTAAAAATTCTTGACGCTTACCGAGAAACGATTGCTGTTATTATCCCTGAAATTACCGTTATGTTCAATTTCAATCAGAACAACATTCATCATTCGTATGATTTGTGGCAACATACCCTGACTGCACTCGGCACAATTGAACCGAATCCCATACTTCGTATGACAATGCTCCTGCATGACATCGGCAAGCCTTCTGTTAAAACCACCGACAACAGCGGTCAATCGCATTTTCAGGGACATCAGCTTGAAAGTAAAAAAATTGCAGACAAAATTCTGCACAGACTAAGATTACCGTCTGATTTTATCAACAAAACTCTTCTGCTTATTGAATATCATGATGTCCGCTTTAACGGCAGTAAAAAGCTTATGAAAAAGGTTATGAATGTACTCGGTACAGACCTCACAAAGCAGTTGTTAGAGGTTGAATATGCCGATATATCTGCCCAGTCTGAATATCAGCGAGAAGAAAAACTCGGATATCTTAAAACGGCTAAAACACATCTTAATGAAATAATCAAAGATAACGAATGTTTTAAGCTGAGTCAGCTTGATATCAACGGTAAAGATGTTTTAAACCTTGGCGTAAAAGAGGGAAGAGATGTCGGAAATATTCTCGATTATCTGTTAATGCTTGTAGTAGATGCAAATGTTCCAAACAAAAAATCAATACTCATATCAAAAGCCAAAGAATATATTTACGGTAATCAAATAAATAAGTAATTAAAAAAAGAGGATTTCAGCGAAAACTGAAATCCTCTGATTTTTGTTTAAAATTAAAGAACCTTTGATAAAAATTCCTTTAAACGGTCGTCCTGCGGATTATTGAAGAACTCCTGCGGATTGTTCTTTTCTTTGATAACACCGTCGTCAATAAATACAACATCGGTTGCAACTTCCTTTGCAAAGCCGATTTCGTGAGTAACAACAACCATTGTCATTCCTGCCTTGGCAAGCTCTTTCATAACATCAAGAACTTCGCCGACCATTTCGGGGTCAAGCGCAGATGTCGGCTCGTCAAAGAGGAGAACATCGGGATTCATTGCAAGCGCTCTTACAATTTGCAATACGCTGTTTCTGACCGCCTGAAAGCTGGTTCGGATATGCGTTTGCCTTTTCGGCAAGTCCTACACGCCCCAAAAGATCCATAGCGTCTTTTTTAGCCTCATCTTTGCTCTTGCCAAGAAGCTTGACAGGAGCCATTGTAAGGTTGTCAATAACAGTCTTGTGGGGGAAAAGGTTAAACTGCTGGAACACCATTCCCATTTTTTGACGGTGAACATTTATATTAACCTTTGGATCCGTAATATCGGTACCCTCAAAGAAAATGTGACCGCCTGTCGGTTCTTCAAGTCTGTTAAGGCAACGGAGAAAAGTTGATTTACCCGAGCCTGACGGACCGAGAACAACAACTACATCGCCTTTAAAAATGTCAATATCAATACCTTTAAGAACCTGAATATCCTTACCGAATGATTTTTCAAGTCCTCTTACGGAGATTAATGCGTTATCTTTCACTCTTTTTCAATCTCCTTTCAAATCTTCTGAGGATGTACGAAAGCACAAGTACAATTACAAGGTAAATCAATGCAACCGTAATAAGCGGGAAGAATGCCTCGTAAGTTCTTGAACGAATCATATTACCAATATATGTGATATCTGCAAGTGCAACATAACCTGCAACCGAAGTTTCTTTGAGAAGTGTAATAATTTCATTGCCGAGTGCAGGAAGAACATTTTTAATTGCCTGCGGAAGAACGACCATTGTCATTGTCTGTCTGTTGTTAAAACCGAGTGAACGGCTTGCCTCAGTCTGACCGATGTCAACAGCCATAATACCCGAACGAACAATTTCTGCAACATAAGCGGCAGAGTTCATACCAAATGCAATGATTGCGGCAAAGATACCGTTTCTTACAGATGCAAGAATAATGTAATACATAATCATCAACTGAACTACAACAGGTGTGCCTCTGATAACAGTAATGTAGATGTTGCAAATCGCATTAAAGAATTTCAGAACACAATCACCGAAGCTCCTGCATTTTCTCTTGTCAAGCTGAATATCGTGAGTAGCTCTTACAAGAGCAATGACAAAACCGATAATAACACCGATAATACCTGCAAACAATGTAATTTCGAGGGTTACAAGCAAACCGCTTAAAAGCTGCTGCCATCTGTTATCTGTGATGAATGTGTTTTTAAAGCTTTCACCGAGATTGCCGAACAAACTGCCTGATGCACTGTCGTTTACGATAATAACCTGAGTTGTGTTTGCATATGAAGTTGAAAAGTCGATATTTTTTCTTCTTTCCGGTGTGTCGGTCATACCCGCCATACCGAAATCGTCTTTGCCGGTCTGAACAGCAGTGATAACAGAATCAAATTCCATATCATCAATAACAAGTTTTTTACCGAGCTTGTCACAGATTGCTGTAGCCATCATCGGATCAAGACCGACAATTTTACCGCTTTCAACATATTCATACGGTGGAAAAGCAGCGTTCGTAGCCATATGAAGTTCACCGTCATACTTGATATCCTTAGGTGATTCATAGGGTACGGTATCGGTATTACCCTCTATGTAATAGCTTTTGATTTTGTCCAGAACTCCCTCGTCTTTAAGCTCTGCAAGAGCTTTGTCGATTTTTTCTGTGAGTTCATGATTTTCCTTTGAAATGCAGATTGCATACTGCTCTTCAGCAAAAGGTTCATCAAGAATTTTTAGTCCTGCATTTGCTTTTACAAATTCCTTTGCCGGTTCACTGTCAATTACAACACAGTCGATTTTATTCTGTGTAAGAGCTACGATAGCGTCGGCACCCTTGCTGTAACGCATAACCTTGGTGCCGTCAGCTCATAGTCAGATACAAAAGTATCGCCTGTTGTACCTGTCTGAACACCTACGGATGCTCCTTTGATATCATCGGCAGTCTTAATTTCCTTAACCGATGAATCACCGCATCCGGTGAACAGAAAAACAGTAGAGAACAGCATTGAAATCAGTACCAATAAAGTAACTGTCTTTTTCATTGTTTTCCTCTTTTTCTTTCTCTTAAAATATTTATTTGCAAATCTTTATCAGATTCTTGCAACGCCTGTCTCAACAGCGGCCTTCTTAACAGCCTCAGCAACAGTTTTGCCGATTCTCTTGTCAAATGCCTCGGGAAGAATATAATCTGCATTAAGTTCTTCATCGCTCACGAGTGAAGCAATTGCAAAAGATGCGGCAACTTTCATTTCTTCGTTAATATCGCTTGCACGGCAGTCGAGAGCACCTCTGAAAATACCAGGAAAAGCGAGTACATTATTAATCTGGTTAGGAAAGTCACTTCTGCCTGTACCGACAACAGCCGCACCTGCCTTTTTAGCAATGTCAGGCATAATCTCGGGAGTAGGATTAGCCATAGCAAAAAGAATAGGATCCTTAGCCATTGACTTAACCATTTCTTCGCTTACGCAACCTGCGGCAGAAATTCCGAGGAATACATCAGCACCCTTCATTGCATCTGCAAGCGAGCCCTCAAGGTGAGAAAGGTTAGTAATTTCAGCCATTTCCTGTTTAACAGCGTTAAGTCTCGGATCACCCTTGCAGATAATACCCTTACTGTCGCAAAGCGTAATGTCCTTTACACCCATATTAAGAAGGTGTTTTGCAATTGCAATACCTGCCGCACCTGCACCGTTCATAACAACCTTGATTTCGTCAAGCTTCTTGTGAACAAGCTTGAGTGAGTTGATAAGCCTGCGGCAACAATAACAGCAGTACCGTGCTGGTCATCGTGGAAAATCGGAATATCACACTTCTCTTTGAGCTTCTTTTCAATTTCAAAGCATCTCGGAGCGGCAATATCCTCAAGATTAATTCCGCCGAATGAACCGCTGATAAGGTAAATTGCGTTTACAATTTCGTCAACATCCTTACTTCTTACGCAAATAGGAAATGCGTCAACATCGCCGAATTCCTTAAAAAGCGCACATTTGCCCTCCATAACAGGCATACCTGCCTCAGGACCTATGTCACCAAGACCGAGAACAGCTGTACCGTCGGTTACAACGGCAACAAGGTTGTTTCTTCTTGTGAGTTCAAAAGACTTGTCATAGTCCTTCTGAATTTCAAGACACGGTTCTGCAACACCCGGAGTATAGGCAAGAGAGAGGTCTTCAGCCGAGTTAATCGGAACTCTTGAAACAACTTCAATCTTACCGTTCCACTCATAGTGTTTTTTGAGTGATTCTTTTCTGATATCCATATCGGTAACTCCTTATAATTAATTCCCTTTCATTATACCCCTAAAAAGCCGTTATATCAAGTAAAAATCACAAAATTCATTTGACTTTTGTACAAAAAAGGTATAAAATAAATGTGCGAGTGTGTTGAACAGCTGCGAGCAGCTGCCGAAAGGTACTGTGCGAGGAAAGTCCGGGCTTCACAGAGCAATAATAACGGCTAACGGCCGCCGGAGGCGACTCCAGGGATAGTGCAACAGAAAATTACCGCCATTATATGGTAAGGATGGAAAGGTGAGGTAAGAGCTCACCGGAGGGCAGGAGACTGCTCTGCCGTGTAAACCCTATTTGAAGCAACACCGTGTAGGACATTATACGCTTGCTCGGCGTGTCCTTAGGAGGTGGCATCGAGCAGATTCGGTAACGGTCTGCCAAGATAGATGGCTGTTCACGACAAAACCCGGCTTACAGACACAGTCGCATATTAAGGCACCTTTTGTGGGTGCTTTAATATTATTGTTGAATCATAGCAATTTGTACAAATATTATGCACATATGCAATTAATTTAAAAAAGCATTGCATTTACGCTGCTGTTTATTGTACTTAGCTTTATGCTGAAATCTATCGAAATTGATTTAATTTGATTGGTTTCAGTCGACTGATTCGACACATTGCAGAGTTTTGAAATTAATTTGAAAGGTGTGTAAAAATTTGAAAACAAAATCAAAAATACTCAGCGCAATATTGAGCGTGAGCATCCTGTCGGCAAGCTATCTGCCTTTGTATCCGGTTCACTCGGTGTTCAGGCGGCAGAAAGCTCACCAACCGTATCGGCTAATAAGTACAAACTCAAAGATAATATTCAGGACGGTGTAATTTTGCATTGTTTTGACTGGACTTATAACGATATTAAGGCTGAATTGCCTAAAATTGCAAAGGCAGGATTTACAAGTATACAGACTTCTCCGGCACAGCCAAACGGAACAGGTACTTGGTATTGGTTATATCAGCCAATTTTCATTCAGTATCGGAACAAATGGTATCGGCACAAAGGCTGAACTTCAGTCGCTTTGTGATGAAGCAGAAAAGTATGGAATTAAGGTTATTGTCGATGTTGTCGCTAATCATTTGAGAGGCGATCACAACAACATAGACAACGATTTAAAGCCATCCGAGTATTGGCATACCTTCGGCGGAGGTATTGACTGGAAAAACCGTTGGCAGGTAACACACGGCTCGATTGGTATGCCGGACATTGCAACCGAAAATCCATTTGTTCAGCAAAAAGTCTGCAACTATGTTCAGGAACTCAAGTCGGTAGGCGTTGACGGACTTCGTTGGGACGCCGCAAAACACATTGGCGTTCCGAGCGAGGGTGACGATTTCTGGAAATCGGTAACACAGTACGGTCTTTATAACTACGGCGAAATTCTCGGTGGTCCCGATGACCGTTCGACAGGCAATGAAGACATTATGAAAGAGTATACCGATTATATTTCTGTCACAGACAGTAACTACGGTAAAGAACTCCGTGATTCGTTTAATTCGGGCAAAGCTCCTACTTCAAGCGGAAACTGGAGTGAAAAAGGCATTTCAAACGATAAGCTTCTTTATTGGGGTGAAAGCCATGATACATGGTCAAACAACAAAGACTGGGGCTTTTCAAATGAAATGAGTCAGAATGTTATTGACCGTGCCTATGCGGTTGCGGCAAGCCGTAATAAAGTTACTGCTCTTTATTTTTCCCGTCCTTCTTCAACCAACAAAGAAAGTATCAAAATGGGAGAAAAAGGCTCAACTCATTACACCAGCAGTGAGGTTGCCCAAATCAATAAGTTCCATAATGCAATGGACGGCAAAGCTGATTACTACACCGTGTCAGACGGTTGTTCTGTAATTACCCGTAAAGACGGCGGTGCTGTTATCGTAAAAGGCAGCGGAAGCGGCGAGGTATCGGTAGAAAACGGCGGCGGTTACGCAAAACCGGGTACATACACAGATGCTGTTTCAGGCAATACATTTACAATTACATCAAGCACCATTCAGGTACAATAGGTTCATCAGGTATTGCAGTAGTCTATGATGCCGAACCCGAAGGACCTTCAGCGTCAGTAACTCCGGGTTCAACAAACTACAATACAGATGAGCTCACACTTACGCTCAATTGCAAGAATGCAAAAAATGCTCAGTATTCAATTGATGACGGTGCATTTGTAAACTACACAAACGGTCAGAAAATTACAATCGGTACTAACCTTGCTTACGATACTGTAACCACAGTAACAGTAAAAGCAAGCGACGGCAAGACAACATCCGATCCGGAAACATATACATATACAAAAGTAGACCCGAATGCCGTAAAGGTTGTTGCTTATGATAACTCATCAACCAAGTGGTCTAAGGTCAATGCATATTTCTGGAGTGATGATAATAAAGAAATGACGTCGTGGCCGGGCAAGAAAATGACCGACAAGGGTAATAATATTTTTGATATTGAAGTGCCTGACGGTGCAAAATATGTAATCTTCAACAACGGTGACAGTCAGACAGATGACCTCAGGATTGCAGACGGTAATAAAATTTACAGCAACGGTTCTTGGCAGAACTATTCGACTGTAAAACCCACTCAGCCGACAACAGCTCCTTCCACGACAGTCCGTCCTACTACAATCGCAACTCAGCCTACCACATCACAGCCTGCTACAACACAGCCTGCTACAACACAGCCTGCTACAACACAGCCGGTAACAGAGCCTTCAAACAGAATTCTTATCGGTGATGTTGATTTAAACGGAACATTTACAGTCTGTGATTCAACAGAGGTTCAAAGATACATTGTTAACATATCAACTTTAAGCGATGAGGCTCTCATTGCGGCAGATGTAAACAAGGATTCTGTTATTTCTGTAAAAGACGCAACTATGATTCAGGCTTATATCGTTAAGCTTATTGTTGAAGACTCATACTGCGGTACTTACACAGAAAATGTTGCACCCACCCAGCCTACAACAAATGTCACAGAGCCAACAACCGAACCGACTTCAATTCAGACGAAGAATTATGTTTATTTCAATAATACGGAAAACTGGTCAACAGTAAATGTCTATGCATGGAGTTCAACAGATTCGACTTATATGAGCTGGCCCGGCAAGGCTATGGAAAGTATAGGTAATAACACATACAGATTTGAACTTCCGAATGGTGCAGAATATGCTATATTCAATAACGGTTCAGCACAGACAGGTGACTTAAAAATCCCCGATGTAAATATGATTTACTCAAACGGACAGTGGAGTAAATACTCCAAGTAAAATTTAACAAGTTTATCTAAGAGCCGCCCCGCACAATCAAGCGCATTTTGCTGTTTTGATTTTTACTGTCGGGGCGGTACTGCTATTTGTTTAAATCACAATACAAAATAAACCGCCTGTAAAAAAATGATTGCCCCCTAAAAGTCAGTTTTTTGCTCTGACCTTTAGGGGGCGTTTCACAATCCGATTGATTTCGGAGGTTTATTTATTCGATTTTTCTATAATTTTTTCGGCACATTTAATGCCGTCAACTGCGGCGGAGATAATTCCGCTGCATAGCCTGCACCTTCACCGCACGGATACAGTCCTTCAATAAGTACACTTTCGAGTGTATCTGTTTTTCTCATTATTCTGACGGGGGAAGAGCTTCTGCTCTCAACGCCGGTCAAAACAGCGTCACCGTCATCAAATCCGTGTAACATTCTGCCCATTTTCACAATGCCCTGAACCATAGAAGTGCTGACATATTCAGGCAAAATCTCGTTCAGATTTGAAAATTCATAATTCGGACCGATACTTGGCTTTACATCACCGAGATGTGTGGATTTTCTGTTATTAAGAAAATCGTCAACTCTTTGTATGGGTGCATTATAATTTTCACCGCCGGCAACGAATGCTTTTGATTCAAGCTTTCTCTGTAAATACATTCCGGCAAGCGGATGGTCGGATTCATAATCATCCGGGTTTATTCCTACAAGCAACGCTGAATTTGAATTATCGGCATCTCGAGCAAATTCACTCATACCGTTGGTGCAAAGTCTGTTTTCTTCGCTTGACGCATTGACAACCTTGCCTCCCGGACACATACAAAATGTATATACACCCCGTCCGTTATCAAGGTGCGTACTCAGCTTATAATTTGCCGAGCCGAGTTTTTTATTGCCCGCAAACCTGCCGTATTGTGCTTATCAACTTTTTGACGAAGATGTTCAATTCTTGCTCCTACCGAGAAAGGCTTTGCCTCAATCGGCAACTTTAAATCATAAAGCATCTCAAAAGTATCCCTTGCACTGTGACCGATTGCAAGAATAACATTGTCTGTTTCTATAATTTCATCACCGTTAGCCGTTTCAACAGTTATAGATTTCAGCTTGTTATCACTAAAAGCCATTGAAACAAGCTTCGTTTCAAACATAACCCTTCCGCCGAGTTCAATAATCTCGTTGCGGATATTTTTTATTGTTCCTTTTAGCATATCCGTTCCGATATGAGGTTTTGCGTTATAGAGAATTTCATCAGGTGCGCCGTGGCTTACAAATTCTTCAAGCACCTTGCGTTGCCTTATATCTTTTGTACCTGAATTCAGTTTGCCGTCAGAAAATGTTCCCGCACCTCCTTCGCCAAACTGAACATTTGAAGTTATGTCAAGCTTACCGCTTGTCCAGAACCTGTTCACATCGGCAGTTCGTCTGTCAACATCACGACCTCTTTCAATAAGAATTGGATTTGCACCGCTTCTTGCCAGAATAAGTGCCGCAAACAATCCAGCCGGACCTGCTCCGACAACAATGGGGGAGGGCGCATTGCCAAATTTCATTTGATTATATTCATACTTTCTCGCAATTTGAGCGTTGCCGCACTTTTTGCAGACTTTATCCTCGTTGATATTAAGTTCAGCGTCAACGGTTGTAAGAAAGTAGATATTATCCTTTTTTCTTGCGTCAACCGATCTGCGAAAAATCTTACAGCTTTTTATGGATTTTTCTTCAATCCTCAACTGTTGGGCAACTGCCTTGCGAACTGATTTATCGTCGTAGTCAAGGCTTAAATGTATATTGTTCACTCTGATCATAAATTTTCTCCTGCAATAATTCCTCCGGCAAATGCAAAATGAAGATTAAACCCTCCGCATTCACCGCAAAGGTCAATCGCCTCACCACATATAAAAAGATTTTTCACAATTTTACTCATCATAGTGTTTTCGTCAATTTCTTTGCCTAAAACACGCCCAAAGCACATTGTGCGTGTGAGAAATCTTCTTTTCCGCTTACTGTAAATGACATCGATTTTATTGTTTTGCAAATTCCTGATACTTCGTCCTTTGAAAGCTTGGAACAAATCTTTGACAAATCAACTCGGCTGATTTTCAGAATTGCCTGTCCAATTCTCTTCTGAAAAATACCTGTCAAAAGCTGTTCACACGGCAAATCAGAAAACAATGATATATGTTGTCTGATTATTTTAATCAGCTCATTTTCCGAATAATCGGGCAATAAATCAAGCACTATTTTGTCGTTCGGTTTAGCAAACAATGAAAGATTGAACACGCAAATTCCCGACAACGAATTCTCGGTAAATTGAATTTCGCCTGTTTCTTCCTTGATTAATCGACCGTGTTCACCGTATAACTGTGCCTTGCCCGTAACTCTCAGACCTTTTAATATTTTCAGAACATCGCTTTTAACCTTAACAGGGCATAAAGCAGGGGAGAACGAAACAACCTTATGACCGAAATTTTTAAGATAATCAATTGCACTTGCGTTTCCGCCAAGCTTAGGTGCGGCCTTTGAACCGTTTGCAATCACAAGCTTGTTACATATGAAATCGTACTTTTTTTCGCTGTCATCAGACGAAATTTTAAAACCGTTTGAAACTTTTTTTATAGAATTGACATTCTGTTTTGTGAAAACATCTATTCCGAGTGTTTCAACCTGTAAGCGCAGAACATCCAGAACAGATGCGGCGTGTTTGCTTATCGGGTAATATCTGCCCTCGTTATCGTAAAAACTTAAAAGACCTAAGTTTTTAAAAATATTCGCCATCTCATCACCGCTGAATCTTTCAAAAATTTTTTTACTCTGCTTTTTGAAAGAACCGACATATTTATCGGGAGATATACAGTGATTTGTCAGGTTACATCTGCCGTTGCCTGTTGACATCAGCTTTTTGCCTAATCTGTCATTTTTTTCGATTATTGCAATTTTCTTTGAACGGTCATGTTTCTTTGCTGTGATTGCACACATAAGTCCCGATGCACCGCCGCCGATTATAATTGCATCATATATATTTTTCTTTTCCATTTTATAAATTCACCAAAAATAAGGCAGCGATGTGCTGCCCAAAATTATTTACGGAGCAAAAATAAAGTTGATTCCGTTTGCTACAAGTACCGAACCGATACCCATTATAATGCCTGCGATAACAACACCGCACATAACGGCTATAACGCTTTTCTTAAATCCGAGGTCAAGAATACTTGCCGCAAGTGTTCCTGTCCATGCGCCTGTGCCGGGAAGAGGGATGCCTACGAAAAGCATAAGTGCAACAAACATTCCGTTGCCTGCTTTTGCCTCAAGTTTTCTGCCGCCTTTTTCGCCTTTTTCAAGACAGAAAGAAAAGAATCTGCCGATAAACTTCTTGTCAGAACCCCAAACAAGAACCTTTCTTGCAAAGAGGTAGATAATCGGAACCGGGAGCATATTGCCTAAAATGCAGATTACATATGTCCAAAAAAGATTTAAGTCATTTGCAACCGCAACAGGCACAGCACCTCTGATTTCTACTATCGGAACCATTGAAATAAAAAATACTATTAAATACCACATATTTGCTCCTTAGAAATTATATTTTGCCAATACCTGATAAGTATAACAGATTTAAAAGTTTTTTTCAATATTTGAGCAAGATAAAATCTTCCATAATAAAGCCTTAAAATTTGATTTATTTGTACATTATGATAAATAATTATTCAAAAGTTGACATTGACTGAATAATCTGTAAAATATATTATGGAGTGATTTGATGAAAACGAATTCCTGTTCAATGCGATTCAGAATAATTATGTTTGTTTTGACCGCGTCAGTGATTGCATTTGCGTTTATTCATTCTTCAATGCCGTCAGTTGAGTCGGCACAAGAGAGTGAAAGCGTCCTTGATTTTGTCACAGTAATTTTGAAATTTTTCGGAATCGATCCGAATCTTTCGGACCACATAATCAGAAAGATTGCTCATTTTACGGAATATACCGTTCTGGGAGCATTGCTCTGTTCATGTGCCTATTCATTTGACCGAATCAAGCCGATAAAATTTGTACCCTACACCGTTTCTATCGGACTGTTTACCTGTTTTGTTGATGAAACAATTCAGCTTGGGATTGAGGGAAGATCGGGACAGGTGAGCGATATGTGGATTGACTTTTTCGGTGTGTTGCTTGGTACGGCTGTAATGCTTGTTGCATTTTGGATTTACAGGAAGATACGAAAGATCAACTAACTATATGTATGCGAATAAGAAAGGAATCAGTATGGGAAATATGGAAAATTCAGTAAAGCCCCATGAAAACAAAATGGGAACTATGCCAATGACAAGGCTCATTCTGACAATGAGTCTGCCTGCAATTTTTTCAATGACAATTCAGGCAATGTATAATGTTGTTGACAGTATTTTTATCGGCAACTATGACGCAGACGGACTGACCGCAACTTCGCTTGCGTATCCTCTGCAAATGCTTTTGATTGCGTTTGCAGCCGGTACGGCAGTCGGTGTAAACTCGTTTGTTTCAAGAAAATTAGGTGAGAAAAATTTTGTTCAGGCAAACGACGGAGCAACTCACGGTTTTGTAACCTGTATTTTTAATTATGTAATATTTTTATTGCTCGGACTTTTTGCGGTTCGCCCGTTTATGGCAATGTACACGCAGAATGAGGCTATTGTAAATTACGGAATCCAGTATCTGACGGTTGTACTTTGCTTCTCGTTCTTTTCAATTGTACAGATTATGGTTGAAAAAAACGCTTCAGGCAACAGGCAATATGATATTCCCGATGTTATCCCAGCTTTTCGGTGCAATTGTAAATATTATTTTTGACCCGCTCCTGATTTTCGGTATAGGAATTTTCCCTGAAATGGGCGTTCTCGGTGCGGCAATTGCTACTGTATTCGGTCAATTCTGCGGTATGGTTTTCTGCCTTTGCATTCTTTTCTTTTAAGAATAACGAAGTTTAAAGTTTCGTTCAAACATTTCAAATTGAATGGTTCCACATTGAAATCTATTTATGTTGTAGGCTTTCCGTCTGTAATTATGCAGTCAATAGGTTCCGTTATGATTATCGGACTCAATGCAATTCTTGCTGTTTCGGAGGCTGCCGTTACTGTTCTCGGTATATATTATAAATTACAGAGCTTTGTATTCATGCCTTGTTTCGGACTCAATCAGGGCGTAATGCCGATTATCGGTTATAACTACGGTGCAAGAAAGAAAAAGAGAATGTATTCCGCTTTAAAGCGCGGCATCATCATTGGCGTAATTATTATGGCGGTCGGCACAATTCTTATGTGGACAATCCCCGAACAGCTTATTGCTATGTTTGGTGGCACACAGGATATTATGGATATCGGTGTCCCTGCATTCAGAATCATAAGCCTTTGCTTTATTCCTGCTGCTGCCGGCATTATCTTTACAACACTTTTTCAGGCGGTCGGAAAGGGACTGCGCAGTCTTATTATGTCATTCTGCCGTCAGCTTGTACTCATTCTTCCGATTGCGTGGGTGCTTTCTATGGTGTTTGATTATACAGCCGTATGGTATGCTTTCCCGATTGCGGAATTTTTCTCGTTAATGCTTGCAATTGCATTTTTTGTCAACCTTACAAAAGGCGATTTCAAGAGCCTTGACCAAAAGATTGAATGACATAGTTAAATTTGTTCACCTCATTGCATATATTGCATTGAGGTGATTTTTTTGACAGAAAATAATGATAGCAGAAATACCATTACATATGACGATGACTGGAAATCTGTTTCATATTCGGAATACCCGAAGGTATCGGATGAGCTTGATTTAGATGAGGAGGATGTGAACTCTTTATCGGCTGAAAATAGTGATGAAAAGAAAAATTCTCCGAAACAGCTTGTGATAACGATTCAACTTGTGTGTTGTATTATTATAGCTCTTGCGGCTTTTTTGCTTAATTTATTTGGCGGTGAGGTCTATGCCGCAACACGGGAATGGTACTATTCAAACCTTGAAAAATCCGTTGTTTTTGATACGGGCGATAATAAAATAGATTTATCAAACCTGTTTACTGCAACAAGCGATGAAGTTTCGTCTGCTGAACATTGATTTTACGGTTTCGTATTCACTCGTTTGTCTTGGAGCAATATGTGTGATACTGAATATATTTTTAGGATTTCTATGTTGCGTTATGGCTGTGATTATTCATGAGTGCGGTCATCTTTTTGCAATGCTCATTTGCAAATCTCCGCCTGATAAAATCAAAATTTCGCTGTTTGAAATCAAGATTACCAACTCTTCAAGGCAGTTAAACACAACCCGTCAGAACATTTTTATAATTTTTTTCGGACCTTTAGTCAATTTCATTTGTTTTATTCTGTTTTATCTGCTATACTTATGTAATAGTGAATTTTTATTGCCGATTGCCATGGCGAACCTTTGCACGGGACTTTTTAATATGCTGCCGGTTATGTCGCTTGACGGCGGACAGCTTATGTATGTTATTCTGAGCAGAAAATTCTCGGAAAAATCAGCCGAAAGAATCATAAATATAACTGCTGTTATAATTCTTTTTCCGCTGACGGTACTCGGCTTTATGGTTTTGCTAAATTCAAAATATAATTTTTCGCTGTTGTTTGTGTGTACGTATCTCATTGCGTCACTTTTATGTAAAAACAACAAAGGGATATGACAGCAATGGTTATGTAGATATCAGTCAGTATTTTGGTCTGGAATCGGAGATCCGGAATGCAATTGATTATCTGGACTGCAAGGATAAGCCATACCGGGTAGAGATGATGAATACAAAGATCGTAAGACGAACCGACCTTTTATAATCTGAAAGCGTCTGTCTGTTTGGCTACGACAAGTATCT
>ENA-OQHY01000083-OQHY01000083.1-human-gut-metagenome-genome-assembly--contig:-NODE-83-length-49889-cov-3.350890_pt1 | contig 49889 bp, 54 predicted proteins | sample MGYA00242570_ERZ504733 | MGnify/ENA primary metagenome ERZ504733 (study PRJEB26092, sample SAMD00036219) | human gut metagenome | host: Homo sapiens | study: EMG produced TPA metagenomics assembly of... | reverse complement strand
TGTGTTAGGCCTGCCGCCAGCGTTCAATCTGAGCCATGATCAAACTCTTCAATTTAAGTTTGATGCTCGTGAATTAAACTTCGTAATGAATTACGTATGTTCACTCAGAGACTTGGTATTCATTTTTCGTCCGAGGACGTTAAGAATCCATGTCACTTTGAGTGCCCACACAGATTGTCTGATAAATTGTTAAAGAGCAGTTGCGACGCGGCTTACAGCTCACCGTCGCGAGGTGGCGTATATTACGCTTTCCTCTTTCAGAGTCAAGCATTTATTTTCGCTTATCTCTGCTGACCCGGCGGCGTGTGTGCCGTTGTTCCGTGTCAGTGGAGGCGCATTATAGGGAGTTATTCTGAAGTGACAAGAGGAAATTCAAAAAAAGTTTCTGTCCGTGTTTTTTTTCACCAACAGGGGTGAAATCAAGCTACAAATTGTTCTATTTGATGTATCTGCAACCACAATAACACCCGAGGTGGCATAATTATCAGCATGAATCTTTAAGGAATAAACGCGATGCCATTAAGCGCACAACAACTGGCTGCCCAAAAAAACCTGTCGTATGTGCTGGCAGAAAAACTGGCTCAGCTGATTTTAGCGGGTAAATATGCCCCGGGGAGCATCCTGCCGGGTGAAATGGAGTTGGGTGAGCAGTTTGGGGTGAGCCGTACCGCCGTTCGCGAAGCGGTGAAAACCTTAACGGCAAAAGGCATGGTGCTTCCGCGTCCTCGCATTGGTACGCGTGTGATGCCACAGAGCAACTGGAACTTCCTCGATCAGGAACTGCTCTCATGGTGGATGACGGAAGATAACTTTCATCAGGTCGTCGATCACTTCCTGGTGATGCGCAGCAGTCTTGAACCTCAGGCCTGCCTCCTTGCCGCCACGCTCGGGACGGCAGAACAGAAAGCGCAGCTCAATGCCCTGATGGAAGAGATGGTGTTCCTGAAAAAGCACTTCAACCGCGAACGCTGGATTGAGGTCGATATGGCCTGGCATGAACATATCTATATGATGAGCGCCAATCCGTTCCTGACATCCTTTGCCTCTTTATTCCATTCGGTATACCACACCTACTTTACCTCTATTACACAAGACGAAGTGGTAAAGCTGGATTTGCACCAGGCGATTGTTGATGCCATTCAGGAGAGCGACGGGCAGCGAGCCCAGGATGCATGCCAGGCATTGCTGGCCGCGCCAACCCACCAGCAGGTACATAAATGAGAGAGAAAAAAGCGCGCAGCATGGCCGGATTGCCGTGGATTGCAGCCATGGCGTTCTTTATGCAGGCACTGGATGCCACCATCCTCAACACAGCGCTACCCGCGATTGCACAAAGCCTTAACCGATCCCCGCTGGCGATGCAGTCCGCCATCATCAGTTATACCCTGACTGTCGCGATGCTCATTCCGGTGAGCGGCTGGCTGGCTGACCGCTTCGGCACCCGCAAAATATTCATGCTGGCCGTGACGCTCTTTACGCTCGGCTCTTTGGCCTGTGCGCTGTCAACGTCTCTTACAGAGCTGGTCATCTTCCGTGTTCTTCAGGGCGTTGGCGGGGCGATGATGATGCCCGTGGCGCGTCTGGCGTTACTGCGCGCTATCCGCGCAGCGAACTGCTTCCTGTGCTCAACTTCGTCACGATGCCGGGCCTGGTCGGCCCCATACTGGTCCGGTTCTCGGCGGGGTATTCGTTACCTGGGCAAGCTGGCACTGGATCTTCCTGATTAATATTCCCATTGGCGTCGCGGGGCTGCTTTATGCCCGCAAATATATGCCGAACTTCACCACCCCAAGACGCCGTTTCGATATGCGTGGTTTTTTCCTGTTTGGCCTGAGCCTGGTGCTCTTCTCCAGCGGGATGGAGCTGTTTGGTGAGAAGATCGTCGCGACATGGATTGCACTCTCCGTCATCCTCGGCGGTATTTTGCTGTTCCTTCTTTATATACGTCATGCACGCCGTCACCCGACGCCGTTAATTTCTCTGTCGCTGTTTAACACCCGAACGTTTTCCGTAGGGATTGCGGGCAACATTGCCTCACGCCTAGGGACGGGCTGCGTGCCGTTCCTGATGCCACTGATGCTGCAGGTGGGTTTCGGCTACCCGGCTCTGATTGCCGGTTGCATGATGGCACCCACGGCGATGGCTCTATTCTGGCCAAATCAACCGTCACGCAGGTGTTGCGCTGGTTTGGCTATCGTAAGACGCTGGTAGGTGTAACGGTCTTTATCGGCTGATGATCGCGCAGTTCTCCCTGCAATCCGCCTCTTTACCGGTCTGGATGCTGATCCTGCCCCTGTTTGTGCTGGGAATGGCCATGTCGACACAGTTCACGTCGATGAACACCATCACCCTCGCCGACCTGACCGACGATAACGCCAGTAGCGGCAACAGCGTGCTGGCAGTGACTCAGCAGTTGTCGATCAGTCTGGGGGTGGCCGTCAGTGCGGCGGTACTGCGGTTTTATGAAGGTTTTGACAGCGCGAACACCGTCGAACAGTTCCACTATACCTTTATTACCATGGGCGCACTCACCGTCGTGTCGGCGCTGGTCTTTATGCTGTTAAAACCCAAAGATGGCCGCAACCTGATCAAAGAGCGCCACAAAGCAAAAGCTAAACCGAACCCCGTTCCATCAGAACAGGAGTAAGCTGCAGACGTTGCTGCTGCAGGCCGGGCTCGGCCATTCGGTGGATAAGCACATCGATGGCCAGCTCGCCCAGTTCATCTTTTGGCTGATGAATCGTGGTGAGCGGCGGCGTCATGTAGCGGGCCAGTTCAATGTCATCGTAACCAATCACCGCCATATCGTGTGGAACACGCAGCCCCGCCTGATATAACGCCTGATACGCGCCAAACGCCATCGCATCGTTGCCGATAAACACAGCCTGCGGACGCTGCGCTTGCGACAGCAATTTCTGCATAGCTTCAAAGCCGCCGTTAAATTCGAAATCACCGGTAATACGGTAGCCATCCGGAACAGTAAGCCCCGCCCGCGCCATCGCAGAAAGATACCCCTCAAGACGCAAACGCGCCGGGGTTTTATCCAGGGGGCCGGTAATGCAGGCGATGCGGGTATAGCCTTTATCGATCAGATACTGGGTGCCATGTCACCTCCCAGCAGCGAGTTATCCTGAATGAGATCGCTGGTACCGTCGAACGGCGCCCAGTCCATCATCACCGTGGGAATAGAAGGGTAGCGCTGAATAATCTCTTTCGAGGGCTGATGTGTTTCGGTACACAGCAGCAGTAACCCGTCGACGCGTTTTTGCATCAGCGTCTCCAGGTTGCGGTTCATTCGCTGCTCATCCCCTTCGGTATTGCACAGCACCAGGCTGTAACCACGCTCGAAGCAGCTGCGTTCGACACCGCGAACAAGTTCAGAATAAAAGGGGTTGGTACTGGCGGTGATCAGCATGCCGATGGTGCGCGTCTGGTTGAGCTTGAGGCTGCGCGCCAGCGCGGACGGCGCATAATTGAGATCTTTAACCGCAGCTTCGACTTTCTCCCGAATCGCCTCGCTAACGAAGCGATCGTTATTAATGACGTGGGAGACTGTCGACGTAGAAACGCCCGCCTGGCGGGCGACATCTTTCATTGTGGCCAAGCGTTACCCCTGCTGACTTAAGAATTCATCAATCTCTTTACGCCACGGAACGGAAGGCTGGGCACCTTTGCGCGTTACGGCAATCGCCGCGGCGGCATGGGCAAAGCGAATAGCATCATCCATTCTCTTGCCTTCCAGCAGCGCAGTCACCAATGCACCGTTAAAGGTATCTCCCGCCGCGATGGTATCAATCGCCTTAACCTTAAAGCCCGGCACGCGACGGCCTTCCCCGTTTACGCTGGCCCACACTCCACGACTGCCAAGGGTAATGATAACGGTGCCGATGCCTTTATCGTGCAGCACTTTCGCCGCCCGCGCGGCGTCGTCATCATTTTCAACGCGAACGCCTGTCAGTTTCTCCGCTTCAGTTTCGTTCGGGGTAATGATATCCACCAGCGCCAGCAGCTCGTCTGATAATACCCGCGCAGGCGCAGGATTGAGTACGACAGTGGTATGATTTTGATGCGCTATCGCTGCGGCCGCCAGGACGCTTTCAACGGGTGATTCCAGCTGCATCAGAAGCGCTTCGGCATTCGCGATGATCTCGCGCTGTGCGTCCACCCGCTCAGTGGTCAGCGCGGCGTTAGCCCCCGCATGAATACCGATCACATTCTCACCTTCCGCGTTGACGAAAATCAGCGCCACGCCGGTTGATTCCCCTTCGACAACGCTGACAGGCGCAATATCAATGTTATCTCTGGCCAGCTGTTTGCGTACGCGCTCACCGGTATCGTCATCACCCGTGCAGGCAATAAAGGCGATCTTCGCCCCACTGCGTCCTGCGGCGACGGCCTGGTTGGCGCCCTTACCGCCGAATGCCACCTGATACTGATTACCGGTGACGGTTTCGCCCGGTGTCGGGAACGATTCAAGGTTAAGAATGTGATCGGCATTGATACTGCCAAGGACGACAAGATTGCCTGCGGTTTTCATGGTTGAGGTGTCCATCTGAGAGCGCCACCGGTGTGACCCGGTGGCGTATGCCACACTTTTCTTTATAGGGTGTCCCTCAGGCAGCCAGCGACTGCCTGATTCGCCTTTTACTGCTTGATGACCAGTTTCAGATCAACAGGATATTTGGCCTGAACTTTTTCGCCCTTCAGCACTTTATCAGCAGTCTGCACGCCCGTTGCGCCGATCTGCTCAGGCAGCTGAGCGATGGTCGCCGCCAGTTTGCCATCTTTTACTGCTTTTTCACCATCCGGTGTGCCGTCAAATCCGACAACCATCACATCAGATTTACCTGCGGTCTGCAGAGCACGCAGCGCGCCCAGCGCCATTTCGTCGTTCTGTGCAAACACAGCCTGCACGTCAGGGTGCGCGGTCAGCAGGTTCTGCATCACGTTCAGACCTTTCGTGCGGTCGAAGTCAGCAGGCTGGCTGGCCAGTACGTTAAATTTGTGCGCTGCAACAGCCTGCTGGAAGCCTTCACCACGCTCACGCGCCGCTGACGTACCGGCAATACCCTGCAGTTCGATAACTTTCGCGCCTTCACCCGCTTTCTTCGCGATGTAGTCACCCGCGATTTTGCCACCCAGTACGTTATCAGAAGCGATGTGGCTGACTACGTCGCCTTTCGTCGCCTGACGGTCAAGGGTGATGACCGGGATCTTCGCCTGGTTTGCCATCTTCACGGCGTTACCCACCGCGTCAGAATCCGTTGGGTTGATCAACAGGATTTTGGTGCCACGTACGGTTAAGTCCTGAACGTTTGCCAGCTCTTTCGCCGGGTTGTTCTGAGAGTCCAGCACCACCAGGTTGTAGCCCAGTTTGTCAGCTTCTTTCTGTGCTCCGTCCTTCAGAGAGACGAAGAACGGGTTGTTCAGCGTGGAGATAACCAGCGCGATGGTGTCTTTCGCCATTGCGTTAGCACTTACGGTTGCGCTCAGCGCGACAGCAGAAACCAGGGTAGCCAGCTTTTTCATGTTCATATCTAAGATGTCCTGTAGTGTCGTCAGTTACTGTTTTTTGTTGTCTACCAGAACCGCCAGCAAAATCACCACTGCTTTAACGATCATCTGGTAATAGGAGGAAACACCTAATAAATTCAAACCATTATTCAGGAAACCAAGGATCAGTGCGCCGATCAATGTCCCAACAATGCGACCTTTACCGCCCGCAAGACTCGTACCGCCCAGAACGACTGCCGCAATGGCATCCAGCTCATACCCCGTCCCCGCCGTTGGCTGCGCAGAAGAGAGGCGCGCCACTTCGATGATGCCTGCCAGAGAGGCCAGCAGACCACACAGCGAATAGACGATGATTTTGACTTTATTGACGCTGATCCCGGACAGACGCGTTGCCGCTTCGTTACCGCCCAGCGCATAGATATAACGACCCAGACGGGTGTGATGCAGCATGTACCACGCCGCGAGGAAAACGATAGCCATGATCCAGACCGGCGTCGGGATACCCAGCGGACGACCAATACCGAACCAGCCAAACAGATCGGCGTTATCCGTAAAGCCGGTATTTACCGGACTGCCGTTGGTATAAACCATGGTGACACCGCGCAGCAGGAGCATCATGACCAGCGTCGCAATGAACGCCTGAACGCGGCCTTTCGCCACAATCACACCGGTCACGGCACCAATTGCCGCCCCAAGTGCCAGCGCAGCTGCAACGGCCACCAGCGCGTTGACTTCAATCCCTACAATTGAAGCCGCAACCGCACCGGTGAGCGCCAGCAGGGAACCGACGGACAGATCGATACCCGACGTCAAAATCACCAGCGTCATCCCTACCGCCATAATGGCGTTAACCGACGTCTGCTGAAGAATATTGAACAGGTTATTAACGGTAAAAAAGTTTGGGCTCATGGTCGAAACAATCGCGATCAACACCAGCAGGGCAATCAGCGATTTTTGTTCCAGCAGCCATCCTTTGTGAAATAACGGCGACCAGAAACAGCCTGGGTAGTCATCTTCTTACTCCTGATTCACGCGATTAAGCTTGCCCACAGCGGCAGCCATCAGAACTTCCTGGGTGGCCTGCTCGCGAGTGAATTCACCACCGAGATGCCTTCATGCATGACGATAATGCGATCGCTCATGCCTAATACTTCTGGCATCTCGGAAGAGACCAGAATGATGCTCAGGCCGTCGGCCTTGAACTGGTTAATCAGCTGATAGATCTCTTTCTTGGCCCCAACATCCACGCCGCGGGTTGGCTCATCAAGGATCAGCACTTTCGGGCGCGTCATCAGACCACGCGCAATGGCCACTTTTTGCTGATTACCACCGGACAACAGGCCAATCGCCTGCTCCATCGACGGCGTTTTAACGTTTGAAGAGACGGATAAAATCGCTGACCGCCTGCTGTTCATCTTTGTGCTTCAGGCTGCCACCGCTGCGGCTGAAATAGCGCAGGGCAGTAAGCGACATGTTCTCTTTTACCGACATCCCCAGTACTAAGCCGTCACGCTTGCGGTCTTCGGAGATATAGACGATGCCGTTTGCCAGGCCATCCTGTGGAGAGCGAGTCACCACCTCATGACCGTCGAGCGTGACATAACCGCTGGTACGCGGCAGTGCGCCATAGAGCACTTTCATCAGCTCGGTACGGCCTGCCCCCATTAACCCCGCCACGCCAAGGATCTCCCCCTGGCGCAGGGTAAAGGTGACATCGTTCACGCCCGGGCCACAGAGGTTATCCACCTTAAGGCGGATTTCACCCGGTGCTTTGTCCAGATGCGGATACTGGTCTTCGAGCTTACGTCCCACCATCATTTCGATAAGGGTATCTTCGGTCAGCGTGGCGACTTCGCGCTCGGCAATGAATTGCCCGTCGCGGAAGACCGTTACGTCGTCGCAGATCTCGAAAATCTCTTTCATACGGTGAGAGATATAGACAATCCCGCGTCCCTGCGATTTCAGCTCGCGGATAACGCGGAATAAAGATTCGGTTTCGGTGTCGGTCAGCGCGTCCGTCGGTTCATCCATAATGATGACCTTCGACTCAAAGCTCAGCACCTTCGCGATTTCAACCATTTGCTGATCGCCAATGGAGAGGTCGCCCACCAGACGGTCGCTCTTGAAGCGCAGGTTTAGCTTCGCCAGCAGTTTGTCCGCTTCGGCATACATCGTTTTCCAGTCGATTTTGCCAAACCGGTTAACGAACTCACGTCCGAGGAAGATGTTTTCCGCAATGCTGAGCTGCGGGATCAGGTTCAGCTCCTGGTGGATAATACCGATCCCCGCATCCTGGAGGATTTCGGGCCGTTGAACGTGGTCTCTTTACCCAGCCACAGCAGCGAGCCGGCATCGCGTTGATAGATACCGGTCAGCACTTTCATCATGGTGGATTTGCCGGCCCCGTTTTCGCCCACCAGCGCCATTACGCGTCCGGGATAAACGTTCAGAGCCGCGCCAGAGAGGGCTTTTACGCCCGGGAACGCTTTATCGATCCCTTTTAGTTGCAGTAATGCGTCCATGATGGCCTCAGAAGGTGACGCCAGCACAGAGAATGATATTCGCATACGGGGAACACTCCCCGCTGCGAATCACCGCCTGACTGTCTGCGGTTTGTTGTTTGAATTGCTCGTGCGTTGTGTAACGAATTTCTATGGTGTTTCCCTGGTGTTGTTGCAGTTGCTCAATGTGGCTGAGCAACGTTTCGTGGAGTTGCGGATTATGGTGTTTAATTTCCGTCGCGAGAATGGCCGCCTCAACCTGCATCTCCGCCGTCACCACGTCCAGTACCTGCATAAACGAGGGCACGCCCTGCGTTAACGCCATATCAATACGGGTTGTGCTGCGCGGAACCGGTAAGCCTGCATCGCAAACCACCAGCGTATCGGTATGCCCAAGACGGGAAATAACCGATGAGATTTCTGCGTTAAGAACGGTGCCTTTCTTCATTTTCTTGCTCCACTAGCGAAACGTTTCGCTGAAATCAGTTTAGTCTTAACGGTGTTCAGAAAACCACCATGACATAACAGATTTGTGATCGGCGTCGAAACGTTTCGCTACGTGAAATGAGAAGGCGATAAATGCAAAAACGGTAACCCTTTGGTTACGCTTTTTAGGGTTGCCCCCTCTCCATCCAGGAGAGGGCATCAGGCCACACGAGGACCTAGATTTCGACCTGCGTTCCCAGCTCAATCACACGGTTAGGCGGGATCTCAAACTGGTCAGGCGCGCGAAGGGCGTTACGCTGCAGGATAAGGTACAACTTGCCGCGCAGGCGCAAATACCAGGGGCGCTTGCCGATAATCAGCGACTCGTGGGACATAAAGAACGAGGTCTCCATCATGCGACAGCTCAGCCCTTCCAGACCACAGCGATGGAACACCTCTTCGACGTTTGGTGTCTCACGCCAGCCGTAGCTTGCCACGACGCGCCAGAAGGTCGGCGACAGTTGCTCGATTTGCACGCGGCGGACATTGTGGACGTACGGGGCATCTTCAGTGCGCAGGGTCAGCAGGATCACGCGCTCGTGCAACACTTTGTTGTGCTTGAGGTTATGCATCAGCGCAAACGGGATAACGTTCAGCGCACGCGACATATACACCGCGGTGCCCGGCACGCGGACCGGCGGCGATTTCTCCAGCGAGGCAATCATAGCCTCCAGGGAGTTACCGTGCTCATGCATACGGCGCAGAAGGCGGAAACGTTCGCTTTTCCACGTGGTCATGACAATGAACATCACCAGACCGAGCGTCAACGGCAGCCAGCCACCGGAGACAATCTTGTCGAGGTTGGCGGAGAACAGCGGCACGTCAATGCACAGGAAGCCGACCAGAATCATCATCACGAGGAATTTGTTCCAGTGCCAGTTTCGGTACGCTACCGTGGTGGAGAGCAGCGAGGTCAGTACCATCGTACCGGTTACCGCAATACCGTACGCCGCCGCCAGGTTGCTGGAGTGCTCGAAGCTGACGATGACAATCACCACGGCGAAATAGAGCAGCCAGTTGATGAACGGAATGTAAATCTGGCCCGACTCCATCTCGGAGGTATGGATAATGCGCATAGGCGAGAGATACCCCAGACGCACGGCCTGACGCGTCAGAGAGAACACGCCTGAAATTACCGCCTGCGAGGCAATAACGGTCGCCAGCGTCGCCAGAATCAGCATGGGCACCAGCGCCCAGTCCGGAGCCAGCAGGAAGAATGGGTTCTTAATCGCCTCCGGGTTTTGCAGCAGCAGCGCACCCTGACCGAAATAGTTCAGCACCAGCGACGGCAGGACCACTAAAAACCACGCCACGCGGATAGGCAGTTTCCCGAAGTGCCCCATATCGGCATACAGCGCCTCAACACCGGTGATGGAGAGCACGACGGCACCGAGCGCGACGAAGGAAACCACTTTATATTCAAGGAAGAAATGCACGGCCCAGTAAGGGTTCAGCGCATGCAGCACATCCGGGTTAGCAATAATGCTGCGTAAACCGAGTGCCGCCAGGACCAGGAACCAGGCCAGCATAATCGGAGCGAACAGCTTGCCCACCAGCCCGGTGCCGTGCTTCTGGATGATGAACAGCAGCGTCAGGACAAGGATCGCCAGCGGAACAACCCATGAATCAAGCTGTGGCGCGATAATCTCCAGCCCCTCTATCGCCGAGAGAACCGAAATCGCGGGCGTAATGACGACTTCCCCATAGAAGAAGCTGCCGCCAATCAGACCGATAATGACCAGCACCGACGTCATTCTGGCGGAGGTATTCCGCCCGGCAAGGGACATCAGAGTCAAGATCCCCCCTTCACCGGCGTTATCTGCACGCATAACGAAGGAGAGGTATTTCACTGAAACCACCAGGATCAGCAGCCAGAAGATGAGGGACAGGAAGCCAAAGACGGCATCGCGCTCAACACCAAAACCAAACTGACCGGACAGACATTCACGAAGCGTATAAAGCGGGCTGGTGCCGATATCACCGTAGACAACCCCGATCGCCGCAAGCGTTATTGCGGGTAATGATTGCTTATTATCAGTGCTCATAGACTAGTCTTTTCGTTTAAATAACAAATGTGTGCTTAGTCCCTTGGCCCACAAAAAGCGCACAGTATGCACGATTCAATGCAAAATCGTACCCCTAAATGCAACCGCATTAATGTAGCGCAAAGAAAATAGCGCCGCACTTCAGTCTATTACCAGCCTGACTGAAACGTCTATACTCGCTTCAATTGGCCGCCACGACGGCGAAAGGATGCAAAACTATTATGGCTCACTCACATTTAATAGCAGAAAGAATTCCCGCCTCAGCGGCGCGCTGGAAAAGGCCTTTTCGAGCGTAGCCACGCCATTCGCCTCTGTTTACTGGCGGCGTTGAGCGGTGAAAGCGTCTTTCTGCTTGGTCCTCCGGGCATCGCCAAAAGCCTGATTGCCCGCCGGCTGAAATTTGCCTTTCAGACGCCCGCGCTTTCGAATACCTGATGACCCGCTTTTCCACCCCAGAAGAAGTTTTCGGCCCGCTTTCCATTCAGGCGCTGAAAGATGAGGGGCGCTATCAGCGCCTGACTGAGGGGTATCTTCCGGAAGCGGAAATTGTTTTTCTTGATGAGATCTGGAAAGCGGGGCCGGCTATTCTGAACACCCTGCTCACGGCGATAAACGAACGCCGATTCCGCAACGGTGCCAGCGAAGAGAAAATCCCGATGCGCCTGCTGGTGGCGGCCTCTAACGAACTACCGGAAGCCGACAGCAGCCTTGAAGCGCTGTATGACCGCATGCTGATCCGCCTGTGGCTCGACAAAGTGCAGGATAAATCCAACTTCCGCTCGATGCTGGTCAGCCAGCAGGATGAGAATGAAAACCCGGTCCCCGCTTCGCTGCAGGTCACGGATAAGGAGTATTACCAGTGGCAGGAGGATATCGGCAAAATCACACTGCCGGATTCGGTGTTTGAGCTGATCTATCTGCTGCGCCAGCAGCTCGATTTACTGCCTTCTGCGCCGTATGTCTCCGATCGTCGCTGGAAAAAAGCGATCCGCCTGCTGCAGGCCAGCGCCCTGTTCAGCGGCCGCGATGCCGTTGCGCCAATCGATCTGATCCTTTTAAAAGATTGTCTCTGGCACGACGCGGAAGGCATGAACCTGATGCAGCAGCAGCTTGACGTATTGATGACCGGACACGCCTGGGGCCAGCAGTCGATGCTCAACCAGCTCGGGGCGATTGCCCAACGGCGTATTCAGCTGCAGCAACAACAAAGCGACAAAACAGCGCTGAAAGTAAACCGCCTTGGCGGCATGTTCGCCCGCAAAGCGCATTATGAGCTGCCGTCCGAACTGACCAGTACAACGCTGACGCTCCTGCTTCAGCAGCCCCTTAAGCTTCATGACATGCAGGTGGTCCATATCACCGTGGAACGAGAACCACTGGCTCAGTGGCTTGATAAGGGCGGGGAGATCCGCGGCAAACTTAACGGCATCGGTTTTGCCCAGCCGCTGACGCTGGAAGTGGACAGCAGCCAGCATCTGGTGATCCGCGACGTCAGCCTGCAGGGATCGCGTCTTGCGCTTCCGGGAACCGCCTCTGACAGCGTGCCGGAAGAGATTAAACGCCAGCTTGAAGCGCTGGATACGGAATGGCACCAGCAACATACGCGCTTCAGCGAGCAGCAAAAATGCCTCTTTATTCATAGCGACTGGTTAGGTCGCATCGAAGCCAGCCTGCAGGATGTCAGCGCGCAGATCAAACAGGCTCGTCAATGCTAACGCTGGATACGCTTAACGTCATGCTGGCCGTCAGCGAAGAGGGGTTGATCGAAGAGGTGGTCATCACCCTTCTGGCCTCCCCGCAGCTGGCGGCTTTTTTTGAAAAATTCCCGCGGCTCAAAAGGGCGATGACCGACGATCTCCCGCGCTGGCGCGAAAACCTGCGTCAGCGGTTCAAAGAGACCGAAGTCCCCCCTGAATTAACTGACGAGGTGGCCTGCTATCAGCAGTGCCAGCGGCTCTCTACGTCACAGTTTATCGCCCAGCTCCCGCAAACCCTGACGTTACTCGACACGGTACACTCTCCGTTTGCCAGCCAGGCGCGAGCGCTGGTCACGGATAACGCCACGTTTACCCCCGCGCTACACACCCTCTTTTTACAACGCTGGCGCCTCAGCCTGGTGGTGCAGGCCACAACGTTGAACCAGCAGTTGCTGGATGAGGAGCGTGAACAGCTGCTTAGCGAAGTGCAGGAACGCATGACCTTAAGCGGTCAGCTGGAGCAGGTGCTGGTGGAAAATGAAAACGCCGCCGGGCGTCTTTGGGATATGAGCGCCGGTCAGCTGCGGCGCGGAGATTACCAGCTCATCGTCAAGTACGGCGATTTTCTGGCACAGCAGCCAGAGCTGATGAAGCTTGCCGAACAGCTGGGTCGCTCACGGGAGGCAAAATCGGTCCCAAAGAAAGATGCCCCAATGGAGACCTTCCGCACCCTGGTCCGTGAACCGGCCACCGTGCCTGAGCAGGTGGATGGGCTCCAGCAAAGCGACGATATTTTGCGCCTGCTGCCCACGGAGCTGAGTACGCTGGGGATGACCGAGCTTGAGTACGAGTTTTATCGCCGGCTGGTGGAAAAACAGCTTCTGACCTACCGGTTGCATGGCGAAGCCTGGCGTGAAAAGCTCAGCCAGCGCCCGGTCATCCATCAGGATTTTGACGAACAGCCGCGCGGGCCTTTTATTGTGTGCGTGGATACGTCCGGCTCGATGGGAGGGTTTAACGAACAGTGCGCGAAAGCGTTCTGCCTGGCTCTGATGCGCGTGGCGCTCGCCGATCGACGTCGCTGCTTCATCATGCTCTTTTCCAGCGAAGTTGTGGGGTATGAACTGACACATCAGCAGGGTATTGAGCAGGCGATCCGCTTTTTAAGCCAGCGCTTTCGTGGCGGTACCGATCTGGCCAGCTGTTTTCGAAGCATCGTTGAGCGGATGCAGGGCGGAGACTGGTATGACGCTGACGCCGTGGTCATCTCCGATTTTATTGCCCAGCGGCTACCGGATGACGTGGTGAATAAAGTGAAGGAGCTACAGCGAGTGCACCAGCACCGTTTCCATGCTGTGGCGATGTCTGCCCATGGAAAGCCCGGCATCATGCGCATCTTCGATCATATCTGGCGCTTTGATACCGGGTTACGTAGCCGCCTGCTAAGACGCTGGCAGCGCTAATTACAGAAGAGATTCAACGCGATCGCGTACCTGTTGTGGCCAGACACCGCACTGCACCTGACCAATATGTGGCAGCTGCAACAGCAGCATGGTCAGACGGGACTGGCCAATACCGCCGCCAATGGTCTGCGGCATCTCTCCGCGCAGCAACGCCTGGTGCCACTCCAGCGTGAGACGATCTTCATCCCCGGTCAGTGCCAGCTGACGCTTCAGGGCGTCAGCATCCACGCGGATCCCCATTGAAGAGAGCTCGAACGCATCTTCCAGCACCGGGTTCCAGACCAGAATATCGCCGTTCAGACCGGCGCGTTCGCCCTCACCCGTCGTGCTCCAGTCATCATAATCCGGCGCACGCACATCATGGCGTTTACCGTCAGACAATTTGCCGCCAATCCCGATCAGGAACACAGCACCCAATTCTTTGGCGATCGCACGCTCACGGCCTTTGGCATCCAGACCGGGATAACGGCTCAGCAGTTCCTGACTGTGGACAAAGTGGATCGATTCCGGCAGGAACGGTGCCAGACCAAACTCTTTGCTCACTGCCGCTTCGGTCGCTTTGATCCCGGCGTAGATCGCCTCTACGGTGGATTTCAGCGTACCGACGTGACGCTCGCCATCGCCCATGACACGCTCCCAGTCCCATTGATCGACGTAGACGGAGTGCATTGGCGTAAGACGGTCTTCATCGGGGCGAAGGGCTTTCATGTGCGTGTAAAGCCCTTCGCCCGCGCTGAAGTCGTGTTGTCCCAGGGTTTGACGTTTCCACTTCGCAAGGGAATGCACCACTTCGAACTGGGCGTCTGGCAGTGTTTTCACTTTCACCTGTACCGCTTTTTCGCATCCAGAAAGGTTGTCCTGCGTCCCGTCACCCACGCGGCTGAGAATGGGCGCCTGGACTTCGATCAGACCAAGCTTGTCTTCCAGCTGACGTGAAAAATGGGATTTAACGAAGCTGATCTGGCGTTGTTTTGCGATGTAAGCGGTTTTCATTATTTATACTCCTGCGTCCTGTTGATAGAGATTAAGCAACAGAAATGGCCTGTTATTCAATAACCCATCAACAAAAAGCCACCTTCACTTTTGATTCATTAAAATAAGGCGCTAGAATAGAGAGATTCATTAATGTTCATAAGAAAAAGCTATGGAAAATTATCAGATCGATAATCTGGACCGCGGCATCCTGGAGCCTTAATGGCCAATGCACGTACTGCCTACGCGGAACTGGCGAAACAGTTTGGCGTCAGTCCGGGCACAATCCACGTTCGCGTGGAAAAGATGAAACAGGCGGGGATCATTACCGGCGCACGTATCGACGTCAGCCCTAAGCAACTGGGTTATGACGTCTGCTGCTTTATTGGCATTATTCTCAAAAGCGCCAAAGACTATCCGTCAGCCCTGGCGAAGCTCAACGCGCTTGAAGAAGTCACGGAGGCGTACTACACCACCGGGCACTACAGTATCTTTATAAAGGTGATGTGCCGCTCCATTGATGTCCTCCAGCAGGTACTTATCAACAAGATCCAAACAATTGATGAAATTCAGTCCACTGAAACATTGATCTCCCTGCAGAACCCGATCATGCGTACCATCCGCCCCTGATCGGGCAAATTCATTCCCACATTTTCCACAGGTAGATCCCAGCTCGTTCACAGCGTACAATGAGCCCCTCTTTATTTGAGCGAGCGATCAATGGCGGACATTACCCTTATCAGTGGCAGCACCCTGGGCGGCGCGGAATACGTTGCGGAACATCTGGCTGAGAAGCTGGAAGACGCGGGCTTTTCCACCGAAACACTGCACGGCCCGTTGCTTGACGATCTCCCGACTGATGGGGTCTGGCTACTGATCACCTCGACGCACGGTGCAGGCGATCTGCCGGATAATCTGCAACCTTTATATGACGAACTGCTGGAACAGCAGCCTGACCTGTCAAACGTCCGTTTTGGCGCGGTGGGTATCGGCAGTCGTGAATATGACACCTTTTGCGGTGCAATAGAGAAAGTCGAAGCCGCTGTGACTGCCTGTGGGGCAAAACAGCTGGGTGAAACACTGAAGATCAACATCCTCGATCATGACATTCCGGAAGATCCAGCGGAGATCTGGCTGGGTGAATGGAAAAATTTACTCAAAAACGATTAAAGATCGTGCGAACAGATGTGGATAACTCTGGTTAAAAGCTCGTATTAAGCGGTAGTTATCCAAGTTATAACTCTGAGGCTGTTTTTGGCCTGTGTATAAAGTCGCGATCTGATCCCAGCTTATACTGGCCAGGATCACCGATCATTCACAGCAAACGATCCTTCTAACTGCATGATCTTCATCGTGAGATCGGGCTTATCCACAGAGGTACTCGATCCTAATAAGAGATCACAATAGAACAGATCTCTAAATAAAAAGATCTTCTTTTTAATAGCCCAGGATCCCAATGCTTTCTCGAAAGACTAAAGTTGAGTAGAATCCACGGCCCGGGCTTCAATCCATTTTCATACCGCTTTACGCGAGGCAGACCACCATGTTTTATCAGGATCCTTTTGACGTCATCATCATTGGCGGGGGTCATGCAGGCACTGAGCCCGCAATGGCCGCAGCGCGAATGGGTCAGCAGACCCTGCTTTTGACACACAATATCGACACGCTGGGACAAATGTCCTGTAATCCGGCGATTGGCGGCATTGGGAAAGGACACCTGGTAAAAGAAGTGGATGCACTTGGCGGCCTGATGGCGAAAGCGATCGATCATGCCGGCATCCAGTTTAGGATACTAAACGCGAGCAAAGGTCCCGCTGTGCGCGCTACTCGTGCTCAGGCAGACCGCGTGCTTTACCGTCAGGCGGTACGTACTGCCCTGGAGAATCAGCCAAACCTGATGATCTTCCAGCAGGCGGTAGAAGATCTTATCGTTGAAAACGATCGCGTTGTGGGTGCCGTAACCCAGATGGGCCTCAAGTTCCGCGCGAAAGCCGTCGTACTGACTGTCGGGACCTTCCTGGATGGCAAAATCCATATCGGTCTGGATAACTACAGCGGTGGCCGTGCTGGCGATCCGCCGTCCATTCCGCTGTCTCGTCGTCTGCGTGAACTTCCACTGCGCGTCAGTCGCCTGAAAACAGGCACGCCACCGCGTATTGATGCGCGCACCATTGATTTCAGCGTGCTGGCACAACAGCACGGTGATAACCCCATGCCGGTGTTCTCGTTCATGGGCAATGCGGCTCAACATCCGCAGCAGGTACCGTGCTACATCACGCATACCAACGAAAAAACCCATGACGTGATCCGCAATAACCTTGACCGCAGCCCAATGTACGCTGGCGTGATCGAAGGGATCGGCCCGCGTTACTGTCCGTCGATCGAAGACAAAGTGATGCGCTTTGCCGATCGTAACCAGCACCAGATCTTCCTGGAGCCGGAAGGACTGACGTCAAATGAAATTTACCCGAACGGCATCTCCACCAGCCTGCCGTTCGATGTGCAGATGCAAATTGTTCGCTCAATGCAGGGTATGGAGAACGCGAAAATCGTTCGTCCTGGCTACGCTATTGAGTACGATTTCTTCGATCCGCGTGACCTGAAGCCAACCCTGGAGAGCAAATTCATCCACGGTCTGTTCTTCGCCGGCCAGATTAACGGCACGACCGGTTACGAAGAAGCTGCCGCTCAGGGTCTGCTTGCCGGTCTGAACGCAGCACGCTTCTCTGCGGAGAAAGAGGGCTGGGCACCTGCGCGTTCTCAGGCTTATCTGGGCGTGCTGGTCGACGATCTTTGCACCCTGGGTACCAAAGAACCGTACCGTATGTTTACCTCTCGCGCGGAATATCGCCTGATGCTGCGCGAAGATAACGCCGACCTGCGTCTGACCGAAGTGGGTCGTGAACTGGGTCTGGTGGATGACGAACGCTGGGCGCGCTATAACGAAAAACTGGAACGCATTGAGCAGGAACGTCAGCGTCTGAAAACCACCTGGGTGAATCCACAGGCGGAAACCGCTGCAGAAGTGAATGCTCACTTAACTGCGCCGCTCTCACGCGAAGCCAGCGGCGAAGATTTGCTGCGTCGCCCTGAAGTGACCTACGAGAACCTGGTGAAACTGACCGCGTTTGCGCCTGGCCTTGAAGACGCTGAAGCGGCTGAACAGGTTGAGATCCAGGTCAAATACGAAGGTTACATCGCGCGTCAGCAGGATGAGATTGAAAAACAGCAGCGCAACGAAAATACGCTGCTGCCGGAAATGCTGGACTACCGTCAGGTGACGGGGCTTTCCAATGAAGTGATCGCCAAGCTGAACGATCACAAGCCTGTGTCGATCGGTCAGGCGTCCCGTATCTCCGGTGTCACACCTGCCGCGATTTCGATTCTGCTGGTGTGGCTGAAAAAGCAAGGTATGCTGCGCCGTAGCGCATAATATCCAGTGCTTTTGGCGGGTGGCGCTTCGCTACCCGCCCTGCTAATTCGTAGGCCCGGTAAGCGCCACCGGGCAATTTATGTCTAAACAGGTACCCACTGTGCTCAATAAACTCTCTCGTCTGCTGGAACAGGCAGGTATTTCGCTCACCGATCACCAGAAAACTCAGCTGGTGGCCTATGTCGATATGCTGAACAAATGGAATAAAGCGTACAACCTGACGTCTGTTCGCGACCCCAACGAGATGCTGGTTCGTCATATCCTCGATAGCATCGTGGTTGCGCCGTATCTCAAAGGGGAGCGCTTTATCGATGTGGGCACAGGTCCTGGCCTGCCGGGGATCCCGCTGTCGATTGTCCGCCCTGAGAGCCATTTCACGCTGCTGGACAGCCTTGGCAAACGCGTCCGTTTTTTACGTCAGGTCCAGCATGAGCTGAAGCTGGAGAACATCGCCCCTGTACAGAGCAGGGTAGAGGCGTTCCCCGCGGAGCCGCCGTTTGACGGTGTTATCAGCCGCGCGTTTGCGTCGCTCAATGATATGGTGAGCTGGTGTAAGCACTTGCCTGCACAAGATGGCCGCTTTTATGCCCTGAAAGGGCAGTTGCCGGGCGATGAAATTGAACAGCTTCCGGAAGGTTTTGCTGTCGAATCCGTTGAGAAATTAAACATTCCTCAGCTTGAGGGTGAACGCCATCTGGTGATAATTAAGCCAAACAATTTTTAAATATTTAATAAAAATTGTGGAATTCGTGCTGTTCTGACCATGTTAAATAACAGCACTAATTCTCGGGTTTTACCGAAGAGAGTTTAACCTCTGTGTTACTAAGGTTTTTCTAACGGTTAACGTAACAGCCATTGTTCAGCATGAAGATAGTCAACATCGAAAATATCAGCCTGCTAAAAGTGGAATACGGCAACCAGAATCGAATGTTAAATATTTATTAAGAATGTCAATAAAAGGTTTTTATTGTATACCGGGCTGTTTTGAAAATAGTTACGATAATTTGTCTTTAATTTCATAAAGATGAAATAAACCGATTTGCGTCTTTGATAAATACATCCTTATCGCAAATGTGTATTTTGTGATCTCGTGCACGCTTTGTAGCCAACGTTTTCGCGCTGTTTGCAGTTTTGGTCGAAGGTCGTGGCTTTCAGGAAAAGTTAAAAAATAGCGGCGGGGAAAAATATTTAAACATTTATTCACCTTTTCGCTACTTAATGTTTGAAATCACGGGTGCGCACCGTATAATTTGACCGCTTTTTGATGCTTGACTCTGAGCCTTAAAGGACGTTTTATACGACACGCGGCATACCTCGAAGGGAGCAGGAGTAAAAACGTGATGTCTGTGTCGCTCTTGAGTAGAAACGTTGCTCGTAAGCTTCTGTTCATTCAGTTTCTGGCTGTGATAGCAAGTGGACTGCTGTTTAGCCTCAAAGACCCCTTCTGGGGCATCTCCGCCGTGTGCGGGGGTTTGGCGGTTGTTCTGCCAAACGTATTGTTTATGATTTTTGCCTGGCGTCATCAGGCGCATACACCCGCCAAAGGCCGTGTGGCCTGGTCCTTCGCTCTCGGTGAAGTGTGTAAGGTGTTGCTGACCTTTGCTCTACTGGTGATGGCGCTGGCGGTTTTGAAAGTGGTATTCATGCCGCTGATAGCAACGTGGGTTTTGGTGCTGGTGGTACAAGTTCTGGCTCCAGCTGTAATCAACAACAAAGGGTAAAAGGCATCATGGCTTCAGAAAATATGACGCCGCAGGATTACATAGGTCACCATCTGAATAACCTTCAGCTGGACCTGCGTACATTCTCGCTGGTGGATCCGCATAACCCCCCGGCCACCTTCTGGACGATCAACATCGACTCCATGTTCTTCTCGGTCGTTTTGGGTCTTCTGTTCCTGGCCATGTTCCGCGGTGTTGCGAAAAGAGCGACCAGCGGTGTTCCAGGGAAATTCCAGACGTTCATCGAAATGATCATCGGCTTCGTCCATGGCAGCGTCAAAGACATGTACCATGGTAAGAGCAAGCTGATTGCTCCGCTGGCCCTGACCGTGTTCGTTTGGGTGTTCCTGATGAACCTGATGGACCTGCTGCCAATCGATTTCCTGCCGTGGATTGGCGAACATGTCCTCGGTCTGCCAGCACTGCGCGTGGTGCCGTCCGCTGACGTGAACATCACCCTGTCGATGGCGTTGGGCGTGTTTATCCTGATTCTTTTCTACAGCATCAAAATGAAAGGCGTAAGCGGCTTCGTGAAAGAGCTTACCTTGCAGCCGTTCAACCACTGGGCGTTTATTCCGGTCAACCTGATCCTGGAAGGCGTTAGCCTGCTGTCCAAACCTGTTTCACTGGGTCTGCGACTGTTCGGCAACATGTATGCGGGTGAGCTGATTTTCATTCTGATCGCGGGTCTCTGCCGTGGTGGTCACAGTGGATTCTGAATGTGCCTTGGGCCATTTTCCACATCCTGATCATTACGCTGCAAGCCTTTATCTTCATGGTTCTGACGATCGTCTATCTGTCGATGGCGTCTGAAGAGCACTGATTTTTTACCAACACTACTACGTTTTAATTGAAACAAACTGGAGACTGTCATGGAAAACCTGAATATGGATCTGCTGTACATGGCTGCCGCTGTGATGATGGGTCTGGCGGCTATCGGTGCTGCGATCGGTATCGGCATCCTCGGGGGCAAATTCCTGGAAGGCGCAGCGCGTCAACCTGATCTGATTCCTCTGCTGCGTACTCAGTTCTTTATCGTTATGGGTCTGGTGGATGCTATCCCAATGATCGCTGTAGGTCTGGGTCTGTACGTGATGTTTGCTGTCGCGTAGTAGTAGTTTTAAAACCCTAAGCCACAGATATTAAAGAGGTATTGTGCTGTGAACATGAACGCAACAATCCTCGGCCAGGCCATCGCGTTTATTCTCTTTGTCTGGTTCTGCATGAAGTATGTATGGCCGCCTTTAATGGCTGCCATCGAAAAACGTCAGAAAGAAATTGCTGACGGTCTGGCTTCTGCAGAACGCGCTAAGAAAGATTTGGACCTTGCACAGGCCAACGCGACAGACCAGCTGAAAAAAGCGAAAGCGGAAGCTCAGGTTATCATCGAACAGGCTAACAAACGCCGTTCGCAGATCCTGGACGAAGCCAAAGCTGAAGCAGAACAGGAACGTACTAAGATCGTGACACAAGCTCAGGCTGAAATTGAAGCTGAGCGTAAACGTGCTCGCGAAGAACTGCGTAAGCAGGTTGCGATTCTGGCTGTTGCTGGCGCCGAGAAGATCATCGAACGTTCCGTGGATGAAGCTGCTAACAGCGACATCGTGGACAAACTTGTCGCTGAACTGTAAGGAGGGAGGGCTGATGTCTGAATTTGTTACGGTAGCTCGCCCCTACGCCAAAGCAGCTTTTGACTTTGCTGTCGAACACCAAAATGTCGATCGCTGGCAGGATATGCTGGCGTTTGCCGCTGAGGTGACGAAAAACGAACAAATGGCCGAGTTGCTTTCTGGTGCGTTAGCGCCTGAAACTCTCGCCGCGTCGTTTATCGCCGTGTGCGGAGAGCAACTGGATGCCAATGGTCAGAACCTGATTAAGGTAATGGCAGAAAATGGTCGTCTCCGTGTGCTCCCGGATGTTCTCGAGCAGTTTGAGCACTTACGTGCCCTTAGTGAAGCTACCGCTGAAGTCGAAGTGACTTCTGCGACTGAACTGAGTGATGAACAGCTTGCGAAAATCACCGCCGCGATGGAAAAACGTCTGTCACGCAAAGTTAAGCTGAATTGCAAAATCGATAAGTCTGTAATGGCAGGCGTAATCATCCGTTCGGGTGATATGGTCATTGATGCAGCGTACGCGGCCGTCTTGAACGCCTTGCAGACGTCTTGCAGTCTTAAGGGGACTGGAGCATGCAACTGAATTCCACCGAAATCAGCGAACTGATCAAGCAGCGCATTGCTCAGTTCAGTGTTGTGAGCGAAGCTCACAACGAAGGTACTATTGTTTCTGTAAGTGACGGTGTTATCCGCATCCACGGCCTGGCCGATTGTATGCAGGGTGAGATGATTTCCCTGCCGGGTAACCGTTACGCTATCGCACTGAACCTGGAGCGCGACTCCGTAGGTGCAGTTGTGATGGGTCCATACGCTGACCTCGCCGAAGGCATGAAGGTTAAGTGTACTGGCCGTATTCTGGAAGTGCCGGTTGGCCGTGGCCTGCTGGGTCGCGTTGTTAACACCCTGGGTGCGCCAATCGACGGTAAAGGTCCGGTTGAGCACGATGGCTTCTCCCCAATCGAAGTTATCGCACCAGGCGTTATCGACCGTCAGTCCGTTGATCAGCCAGTGCAGACTGGTTATAAGTCCGTTGATGCCATGATTCCAATCGGTCGTGGCCAGCGTGAACTGATCATCGGTGACCGTCAGACCGGTAAAACCGCGATGGCTATCGACGCCATCATCAACCAGCGTGACTCCGGCATCAAATGTGTGTACGTGGCTATCGGCCAGAAAGCGTCCACCATTTCTAACGTGGTTCGTAAACTGGAAGAGCACGGCGCGCTGTCTAACACCATCGTTGTTGTGGCGACCGCTTCTGAATCTGCTGCACTGCAATACCTGGCACCATACGCCGGTTGCGCAATGGGCGAATACTTCCGTGACCGCGGTGAAGATGCGCTGATCGTATACGATGACCTGTCTAAACAGGCCGTTGCATATCGTCAGGTTTCCCTGCTGCTTCGTCGTCCACCTGGACGTGAAGCGTTCCCTGGCGACGTATTCTACCTCCACTCTCGTCTGCTGGAGCGTGCTTCCCGCGTTAACGCGGAATACGTCGAGAACTTCACCAAAGGTGAAGTGAAGGGTAAAACCGGCTCTCTGACCGCGCTGCCAATTATTGAAACCCAGGCGGGTGACGTTTCTGCGTTCGTTCCGACCAACGTAATCTCCATTACCGATGGTCAGATCTTCCTGGAAACCAACCTGTTCAACTCCGGTATTCGTCCGGCAGTTAACCCGGGTATCTCCGTATCCCGTGTGGGTGGTGCTGCTCAGACCAAGATCATCAAGAAACTGTCCGGTGGTATTCGTACCGCGCTGGCACAGTATCGTGAACTGGCTGCGTTCTCTCAGTTCGCATCCGATCTGGACGAAGCAACCCGTAAACAGCTGAGCCACGGTCAGAAAGTGACCGAGCTGCTGAAGCAGAAACAGTACGCACCAATGTCTGTTGCTCAGCAGGGCCTGGTTCTGTTCGCGGCTGAACGCGGTTACCTCGAAGATGTGGAACTGGCGAAAATCGGTAGCTTCGAAGCCGCTCTGCTGGCTTACGTCGACCGTGATCACGCTCCGCTGATGCAAGAGATCAACCAGACCGGTGGCTATAACGACGAAATCGAAGGCAAGCTGAAAGCTATCCTCGATTCCTTCAAAGCAACCCAATCCTGGTAATCGTCCGGCGCTTGTCTCAGGACAAGCCGCCTGGCATTGAGGAGAAGCTCATGGCCGGCGCAAAAGAGATACGTAGTAAGATCGCAAGCGTCCAGAACACGCAAAAGATCACTAAAGCGATGGAGATGGTCGCCGCTTCCAAAATGCGTAAATCGCAGGATCGCATGGCGGCCAGCCGTCCTTATGCAGAAACCATGCGCAAAGTGATTGGTCACCTTGCAAACGGTAATCTGGAATATAAGCACCCTTACCTGGAAGAACGCGACGTTAAGCGCGTGGGCTACCTGGTGGTGTCGACCGACCGTGGTCTGTGTGGCGGCTTGAACATTAACCTGTTCAAAAAACTGCTGGCGGATATGAAAGCATGGTCTGAAAAAGGCGTTCAGTGCGATATCGCAATGATCGGCTCTAAAGGCGTCTCTTTCTTTAACTCCGTTGGTGGCAACATTGTCGCTCAGGTGACGGGTATGGGTGATAACCCTTCCCTGTCCGAGCTGATCGGCCCGGTTAAAGTGATGTTGCAGGCTTACGATGAAGGCCGTCTGGACAGACTGTACGTTGTCAGCAACAAATTTATTAACACCATGTCTCAGGTTCCAACGCTCACTCAGATGCTGCCTTTACCGGCATCAGAAGATGACGAGCTGAAGCAAAAATCCTGGGATTACCTGTATGAACCCGATCCGAAACCGCTGTTGGATACCCTGCTGCGTCGTTACGTTGAATCTCAGGTTTATCAGGGCGTTGTAGAAAACCTGGCCAGCGAGCAGGCCGCACGAATGGTGGCGATGAAAGCCGCGACCGATAATGGCGGCAGCCTGATTAAAGAGCTGCAGTTGGTTTACAACAAAGCTCGTCAGGCCAGCATTACTCAGGAACTCACCGAGATCGTCTCGGGGGCCGCCGCGGTTTAACCAGGTTTACGAATTACGTAGAGGATTCAAGATGGCTACTGGAAAGATTGTCCAGGTAATCGGCGCCGTGGTGGACGTCGAGTTCCCTCAGGACGCCGTACCACGCGTGTACGACGCGCTTGAGGTACAGAATGGTAACGAGAGCCTGGTGCTGGAAGTTCAGCAGCAGCTCGGCGGCGGTATCGTGCGTACCATCGCGATGGGTTCTTCCGACGGTCTGCGTCGTGGTCTGGAAGTTAAAGACCTTGAGCACCCGATCGAAGTCCCGGTAGGTAAAGCAACACTGGGTCGTATCATGAACGTATTGGGTCAACCAATCGACATGAAAGGCGACATCGGTGAAGAAGAGCGTTGGGCTATCCACCGCGCAGCACCTTCCTACGAAGAGCTGTCCAGCTCTCAGGAACTGCTGGAAACCGGCATCAAAGTTATCGACCTGATGTGTCCGTTTGCGAAGGGCGGTAAAGTTGGTCTGTTCGGTGGTGCGGGTGTAGGTAAAACCGTAAACATGATGGAGCTGATCCGTAACATCGCGATCGAGCACTCCGGTTACTCCGTATTTGCGGGCGTAGGTGAACGTACTCGTGAGGGTAACGACTTCTACCACGAAATGACCGACTCCAACGTTCTGGACAAAGTATCCCTGGTTTACGGCCAGATGAACGAGCCACCAGGAAACCGTCTGCGCGTTGCGCTGACTGGCCTGACTATGGCTGAGAAGTTCCGTGACGAAGGCCGTGACGTTCTGCTGTTCGTTGATAACATCTATCGTTACACCCTGGCCGGTACTGAAGTATCTGCACTGCTGGGTCGTATGCCTTCAGCGGTAGGTTATCAGCCGACGCTGGCGGAAGAGATGGGTGTTCTTCAGGAACGTATCACCTCTACCAAAACCGGTTCTATCACCTCCGTTCAGGCGGTATACGTACCTGCGGATGACTTGACTGACCCATCCCCAGCCACCACCTTTGCGCACCTTGACGCAACCGTGGTACTGAGCCGTCAGATCGCGTCTCTGGGTATCTACCCGGCCGTTGACCCGCTGGAGCTCCACCAGGCCGTCAGCTGGATCCACTGGTTGTGGGTCAGGAACACTACGACACCGCGCGTGGCGTACAGTCCCTGCTGCAGCGTTACCAGGAACTGAAAGACATCATCGCCATCCTGGGTATGGGATGAGCTGTCTGAAGAAGACAAACTGGTGGTAGCACGTGCGCGTAAGATCCAGCGCTTCCTGTCCCAGCCGTTCTTCGTTGCGGAAGTATTCACCGGTTCTCCGGGTAAATACGTTTCCCTGAAAGACACCATCCGTGGCTTTAAAGGCATCATGGAAGGCGAATACGATCACCTGCCGGAGCAGGCGTTCTACATGGTTGGTTCCATCGACGAAGCCGTGGAAAAAGCCAAAAAACTTTAACGCCTTAATCGGAGGGTGATATGGCAATGACTTACCACCTGGACGTCGTCAGCGCAGAGCAACACATGTTCTCTGGTCTGGTCGAGAAAATCCAGGTAACGGGTAGTGAAGGTGAACTGGGTATTTTCCCGGGTCACGCACCGCTGCTCACCGCCATTAAGCCTGGTATGATCCGCATCGTTAAACAGTTCGGTCATGAAGAGTTTATCTATCTGTCCGGCGGCATTCTTGAAGTGCAGCCTGGCAGCGTGACCGTTCTGGCCGATACCGCTATTCGTGGCCAGGATCTCGACGAAGCACGAGCCCTGGAATCGAAGCGTAAGGCTGAAGAGCACATTAGCAGCTCTCATGGTGACGTGGATTACGCTCAGGCGTCTGCGGAGCTGGCCAAAGCGATCGCGAAACTGCGCGTTATCGAGTTGACCAAAAAAGCGATGTAACACCGGCTTGAAAAGCACAAAGCCAGTCTGGTTTCCAGGCTGGCTTTTTTATGGTTTCGTATCACACCGATCTTTATTCATGATCCAAAAGAATAGCTAAGCTATTGTGTGTGCTAGCGACTTACCGCGATAAGGCTATTTTCCAGAGAAAAAGGGGTTTACTCTGCCCCTAAAAATCGCCTCAAATAGCCATTATTGGCTGATGTTGAACGTTTTACCGCCATTCCATTTTATGACGCAAAATATGTAGAATTTTCAACGTCAACGGGTTTAACTTCTTACTCAAATTACAGTCAGGACGCGTATGTTGAACAATACAATGAGCGTGGTCATCCTTGCCGCCGGTAAAGGTACCCGCATGTATTCCGATCTTCCAAAGGTACTGCACACGCTGGCAGGAAAGCCGATGGTGCAGCATGTCATTGATGCCGCTAATGAACTGGGTGCCCGTCAGGTCCATCTGGTCTATGGTCACGGCGGCGATCTGCTTAAAAAGACGCTGAACGATGACAAACTCAACTGGGTGCTTCAGGCAGAACAGTTGGGAACCGGACACGCCATGCAGCAGGCCGCCCCGTTCTTTGCGGATGACGAAGATATTCTGATGCTTTACGGCGACGTCCCGCTGATCTCTGTCGACACCCTTGCCCGCCTGCGTGAAGCTAAACCGCAGGGTGGCATCGGGTTGTTAACCGTCGTACTTGACGATCCGACCGGCTATGGCCGCATTACCCGCGAAAACGGTAACGTAACGGGTATCGTTGAGCATAAAGATGCCAGCGACGCACAGCGTCAGATTCAGGAGATCAACACCGGTATCCTGATTGCCAATGGCGCGGACCTGAAGCGCTGGCTGTCGAAGCTCAACAACAACAATGCGCAGGGTGAGTACTACATCACCGACATCATCGCGATGGCCTATCAGGAAGGGCGTGAGATTGCGGCGGTTCATCCGGCACGCATTAGCGAAACCGAAGGGTGAATAACCGCCTTCAGCTTTCCCGCCTGGAACGCGTTTATCAGTCCGAACAGGCTGAAAAACTGCTCCTGGCAGGCGTTATGCTGCGCGACCCGGCGCGTTTCGATCTGCGCGGGACCTTATCTCACGGGCGCGACGTTGAAATCGATACTAACGTTATCCTTGAAGCAACGTCACGCTTGGCCACCGCGTCAAAATTGGTGCCGGTTGTGTTATCAAAAACAGCGTCATCGGTGACGACTGCGACATTAGCCCGTACAGCGTGGTTGAAGATGCACATCTGGACGCGGCATGCACCATTGGGCCGTTCGCACGCCTGCGCCCTGGCGCTGAATTGCTCGAAGGCGCCCATGTTGGCAACTTCGTTGAAATGAAAAAAGCGCGTCTGGGCAAAGGTTCCAAAGCCGGCCATTTAACCTACCTGGGCGATGCAGAAATTGGCGATAACGTGAACATTGGTGCAGGAACAATCACCTGCAACTATGACGGTGCCAACAAGTTTAAAACCATCATTGGTGATGATGTGTTTGTCGGTTCTGATACCCAGCTGGTGGCACCGGTGACGGTCGGGAACGGGGTAACCATTGCCGCCGGGACGACCGTGACGCGCGATGTCGCCGACAATGAGCTGGTGCTGAGCCGCGTGCCGCAGGTTCACAAGCAGGGCTGGAAACGCCCGGTGAAGAAAAAGTAACGACCTGCACCCTGCTCTCTCCCGCGAGGAGAGAGCTCGTTCGGTGCGGTGTTTTTCGCCCTCGCCCCTCTGGGGAGAGGGATGGGGTGAGGGGATAACATAATCCTCCCCCCAAAGGCAGTACTTATAACAATAACCCCACTCTCTACAAGGCTCGGGGTGCCCGGAAAGGGCAAATACAGGTCAGCGACAACGCATGCATAACGCCATAATCAGGAAATTAAACTATGTGTGGAATTGTTGGCGCAGTTGCGCAGCGTGATATTGCTGAAATCCTTCTCGAAGGTTTACGTCGTCTGGAATACCGTGGTTACGACTCTGCCGGTCTGGCGGTTGTGGATGCAGAAGGCATATGACCCGTCTGCGTCGTCTCGGTAAAGTGCAGATGCTGGCCCAGGCTGCGGAAGATCATCCGCTGCACGGTGGCACGGGTATTGCGCACACCCGCTGGGCGACGCACGGCGAACCGTCTGAAGGCAATGCGCACCCGCATGTGTCCGAACACATCGTGGTCGTGCATAACGGCATTATCGAAAACCACGAACGCTGCGCGAAGAACTTAAAGCGCGCGGCTATACCTTCGTCTCTGAAACCGACACCGAAGTTATTGCTCACCTGGTTCACTGGGAGCTGGAGCAGGGCGGTACACTGCGTGAAGCGGTGCTGCGCGCGATCCCTCAGCTGCGCGGTGCATACGGTACGGTAATCATGGATTCACGCGATCCGTCCACGCTGCTGGCCGCACGTTCCGGTAGCCCAATGGTTATCGGTCTGGGCATGGGCGAGAACTTTATCGCCTCTGACCAGCTGGCACTTCTGCCGGTTACCCGTCGCTTTATCTTCCTGGAAGAGGGTGATATCGCGGAAGTGACGCGTCGCAGCGTGACGGTATTCGATACCAAAGGCGAGCAGGTGAAACGCCCGGAGATCGAATCCAATCTGCAGTACGACGCAGGCGACAAAGGCGCTTACCGTCACTACATGCAGAAAGAAATTTACGAGCAGCCGAACGCCATCAAAAACACCCTGACCGGGCGCATCAGCCACGGCGAGGTGGACCTGAGCGAACTGGGCGCCAACGCCAATGAGCTGCTCGGTAAGGTTGAGCATATTCAGATCGTGGCCTGCGGTACCTCCTACAACTCCGGTATGGTCTCCCGCTACTGGTTCGAATCCCTGGCCGGTGTTCCGTGTGACGTGGAAATCGCTTCAGAATTCCGCTACCGCAAATCCGCGGTGCGTCGTAATAGCCTGATGATCACCCTTTCCCAGTCTGGCGAAACGGCGGACACCCTGGCGGCGCTGCGTCTCTCTAAAGAGCTGGGTTATCTGGGCTCTCTGGCCATCTGTAACGTGCCGGGTTCTTCGCTGGTTCGTGAATCCGATCTGGCGCTGATGACCAACGCGGGTACGGAAATCGGCGTGGCCTCCACCAAAGCGTTTACCACTCAGCTGACCGTTCTGCTGATGCTGGTGGCGAAACTGGCGCGTCTGAAAGGTCAGGATGCGTCTGTTGAGCATGACATCGTTCATGGCCTGCAGGCGCTGCCAAGCCGTATTGAGCAGATGCTGTCTCAGGACAAACGCATTGAAGCGCTGGCGGAAGATTTCTCTGACAAACATCACGCCCTGTTCCTCGGCCGTGGCGATCAGTATCCAATTGCGCTGGAAGGCGCGTTGAAGCTGAAAGAGATCTCCTACATCCACGCGGAAGCTTACGCAGCAGGCGAGCTGAAACACGGCCCGCTGGCGCTGATTGACGCAGACATGCCGGTCATCGTTGTGGCACCTAACAACGAACTGCTGGAAAAACTGAAGTCCAATATCGAAGAAGTCCGCGCCCGCGGTGGTGTACTGTACGTCTTCGCCGATAAAGACGCCGGCTTTGCGAGCAGCGACAATATGCACATCATCGAGATGCCGCATGTGGAAGAGGTGATTGCCCCTATCTTCTACACCGTTCCGCTGCAGTTGCTGGCCTACCACGTCGCGCTGATCAAAGGCACTGACGTTGACCAGCCACGTAACCTGGCGAAATCGGTCACCGTAGAATAATCCCCTCAGTCTCCACCTTCGGGTGGAGCTTTTTTACCCTTCCTGGTTTGTTTTTAATCAACCCATCCGCATTTTTATTTATGACAATCTGTCATCTTCAGCTACTTTTTTCAGTGTCACATAAAGAAAATATTTCTGAAAACTTGCTGTCATGTAAGTGGTTAACTAGATGATAATTAAATGAATTTTTACTGATATTTAAGCTAAATTTTCATTGTCATAAAACTGTCATAATTCGTACATTTATCTGTCACCTGTTTGTCCTATTTTGCTCATCGTAGCCACTAAACAACGATTTACGAAAATCTTGCAGGAGACATTATGAAAGTTATGCGTACCACTGTCGCAACTGTTGTCGCCGCGACCTTATCTCTGAGCGCGTTCTCTGTATTTGCAGAAGCAAGCCTGACTGGCGCTGGTGCAACCTTCCCTGCGCCGGTGTATGCCAAATGGGCGGATACCTACCAGAAAGAAACCGGTAACAAGGTTAATTATCAGGGTATCGGCTCCTCCGGTGGCGTAAAACAAATTACCGCGAATACCGTTGATTTCGGCGCATCAGACGCTCCACTGTCTGATGACAAACTGGCGCAGGAAGGCCTGTTCCAGTTCCCGACCGTTATCGGTGGTGTTGTGCTGGCCGTTAACATTCCAGGCCTGAAATCAGGCGAGCTGGTCCTGGACGGCAAAACCCTGGGTGACATCTACCTCGGTAAAATCAAAAAATGGGATGACGAAGCCATCACCAAACTGAACCCGGGTGTCAAACTGCCTTCGCAGAACATCGCAGTGGTTCGTCGTGCAGATGGTTCCGGTACCTCTTTCGTTTTCACCAGCTACCTGGCGAAAGTGAACGAAGAGTGGAAATCTAAAGTCGGTTCCGGCTCTACCGTTAACTGGCCAACCGGTCTGGGTGGTAAAGGCAACGACGGTATCGCCGCGTTCGTACAGCGTCTGCCTGGTTCTATCGGCTATGTAGAGTATGCGTACGCTAAGCAGAATAACCTGTCCTACACCAAACTGGTTTCTGCCGATGGCAAGCCAGTCAGCCCGACTGAAGAGAACTTTGCTAACGCTGCAAAAGGCGCTGACTGGAGCAAATCCTTCGCTCAGGATCTGACTAACCAGAAAGGCGACGGTGCGTGGCCAATCACCTCTACCACCTTCATTCTGGTTCACAAAGAGCAGAAGAAACCTGAGCAGGGCGCTGAAGTGTTGAAGTTCTTTGACTGGGCGTACAAAAACGGCGGCAAACAGGCTAACGCGCTGGATTACGCCACCCTGCCGGACAACGTGGTTGAGCAGATTCGCGCTGCATGGAAAACCAACGTGAAAGACAGCAGCGGTAAAGCATTGTATTAATTTAGTATTCTGACGAAAATGGCGGGTGGCGCTCGCGCTACCCGCCGATTTCGTAAACGCGTTTAACAGAAGAGTGATTTATGGCTGCAACAAAGCTGCATTTAACCCTCCGGGTAAAAAAGGTGACATGATTTTCAGCGCGCTGGTCAAACTGGCTGCGCTGATTGTGCTATTGCTGCTGGGCGGCATTATCGTGTCCCTGATTTTCTCCTCCTGGCCGAGCATCCAGAAATTCGGTTTCTCCTTCCTGTGGACCAAAGAGTGGGATGCGCCGAACGATATCTACGGTGCGCTGGTGCCGATTTACGGCACGCTGGTGACGTCGTTTATCGCTCTGCTGATTGCGGTGCCGGTGAGCTTTGGTATTGCCCTGTTCCTGACGGAACTGGCGCCGGGCTGGCTGCGTCGTCCACTGGGTATCGCCATTGAACTGCTGGCCGCTATTCCAAGTATCGTGTACGGCATGTGGGGCCTGTTTATCTTTGCTCCCCTGTTCGCAACGTACTTCCAGGAACCGGTGGGTAATGTTCTCTCCGCCATTCCGTTTGTCGGCACCCTGTTCTCTGGCCCGGCTTTCGGTATCGGTATTCTGGCTGCGGGGGTGATCCTCGCCATTATGATTATTCCGTACATTGCGGCGGTAATGCGCGATGTCTTCGAACAAACCCCGGTGATGATGAAAGAGTCGGCCTACGGCATCGGCTGCACCACCTGGGAAGTTATCTGGCGCATCGTCCTTCCGTTCACCAAAAATGGGGTGATTGGCGGCGTCATGCTGGGTTTAGGCCGTGCTTTGGGTGAAACCATGGCGGTGACCTTTATTATCGGTAACACCTACCAGCTCGACAGCGCCTCCCTCTACATGCCGGGTAACAGTATTACTTCCGCACTGGCGAATGAATTTGCCGAAGCGGAATCCGGGCTGCACGTCGCGGCGCTGATGGAACTGGGCCTAATCCTGTTTGTGATTACCTTCATTGTGCTGGCGATCTCCAAGCTGATGATCCTGCGTCTCGCAAAAAATGAGGGGCACGCTAATGGCAACTCTCGAAATGCAAAGCACCACTGCGCTGGCGGAATCCCGTCGCAAAATGCAGGCGAAGCGTCGTTTCAAAAACCGCGTTGCGTTGACGCTCTCAATGGCAACGATGGCGTTCGGTCTGTTCTGGCTGGTCTGGATCCTGTTCTCGACCGTTGTGCGCGGCATCGACGGGATGTCGCTGTCACTGTTCACCGAGATGACGCCGCCGCCAAATACGGCGGGCGGCGGCCTGGCGAATGCCTGGCGGGAAGCGGTTTGCTGATCCTCTGGGCGACGGTAGTTGGTACACCGCTTGGCATTATGGCGGGGATTTATCTGGCGGAGTACGGGCGTAAATCCTGGCTGGCAGAGGTGATTCGTTTCATTAACGACATCCTGCTGTCTGCGCCGTCTATCGTGGTCGGTCTGTTTGTTTACACCATTGTGGTGGCGCAAATGGAACACTTCTCCGGCTGGGCCGGCGTGATTGCGCTGGCGCTGCTGCAAGTACCTATTGTCATTCGTACCACCGAGAACATGCTGAAACTGGTGCCGGATAGCCTGCGTGAAGCGGCTTACGCGCTGGGCACGCCGAAGTGGAAAATGATCTCCGCGATTACGCTGAAAGCCTCCGTCTCCGGGATCATGACCGGTATCCTGCTGGCCATTGCCCGTATTGCAGGCGAAACGGCGCCGCTGCTGTTTACTGCCCTCTCCAACCAGTTCTGGAGTACGGACATGATGCAGCCGATCGCCAACCTGCCGGTGACGATTTTTAAATTTGCGATGAGCCCATTCGCGGAATGGCAGCAGCTGGCCTGGGCCGGGGTGCTGATCATTACCCTTTGCGTACTGTTGCTGAACATTCTGGCGCGCGTCATTTTCGCGAAGCAGAAACACGGTTAAATTTTTACGGCGCGGCAGATCGCGGCGCCGAATGAGGAAATGAGTCAATGAGTATGGTTGATACTGCCCCGGGTAAGATTCAGGTTCGTGATTTGAACTTCTACTACGGCAAATTCCATGCCTGAAGAACATCAACCTGGATATCGCCAGGAACCAGGTCACGGCATTTATCGGTCCGTCTGGCTGTGGTAAATCCACGCTGCTGCGTACCTTTAACAAAATGTATTCGCTCTATCCGGAGCAGCGTGCCGAAGGTGAAATCATCCTGGACGGCGATAACATTCTGACCAACAGCCAGGATATCGCCCTGCTGCGCGCGAAAGTCGGATGGTGTTCCAGAAACCGACGCCGTTCCCGATGTCCATCTATGACAACATCGCCTTTGGCGTACGTCTGTTTGAAAAGCTCTCCCGTACGGATATGGATGAGCGCGTTCAGTGGGCTTTGACCAAGGCCGCATTATGGAACGAAACCAAAGATAAGTTGCACCAGAGCGGTTACTCTCTCTCCGGTGGTCAGCAGCAGCGTCTGTGCATTGCGCGTGGTATCGCCATTCGCCCGGAAGTGTTGTTGCTGGATGAGCCGTGTTCAGCTCTGGACCCGATCTCAACCGGCCGTATTGAAGAGTTGATCACCGAGCTGAAGCAGGATTACACCGTGGTTATCGTGACCCACAACATGCAGCAGGCTGCGCGTTGTTCCGATTACACGGCGTTTATGTACCTGGGCGAGTTGATTGAGTTCAGTAATACGGACGATCTGTTCACCAAGCCCGCTAAAAAGCAAACAGAAGACTATATCACCGGTCGTTACGGTTGATTCAGGAGCGCGCTATGGACAATCTCAATCTTAACAAACACATTTCAGGCCAGTTCAACGCAGAGCTGGAAAGTATTCGCACTCAGGTGATGACCATGGGTGGCATGGTTGAGCAGCAGCTTTCCGATGCCATTACCGCGATGCACAACCAGGACAGCGAGCTGGCAAAGCGCGTTATCGAAGGTGATAAAAACGTCAATATGATGGAAGTCGCCATTGATGAAGCCTGCGTGCGTATTATCGCCAAGCGTCAGCCAACGGCGAGCGACCTGCGTCTGGTTATGGCGATCATCAAAACCATCGCCGAGCTGGAGCGTATTGGTGACGTTGCAGATAAAATCTGCCGCACCGCGCTGGAGAAATTCTCTCAGCAGCACCAGCCACTGCTGGTGAGCCTCGAGTCGCTGGGTCGTCATACCGTGCAGATGCTGCATGACGTACTGGATGCCTTTGCGCGAATGGATCTGGACGAAGCGGTACGTATCTACCGTGAAGACAAAAAGGTCGACCAGGAGTATGAAGGCATCGTGCGTCAGCTGATGACCTACATGATGGAAGACTCCCGTACGATCCCAAGCGTCCTGACCGCGCTGTTCTGCGCGCGCTCAATTGAGCGTATCGGTGACCGTTGCCAGAACATTTGCGAATACATCTTCTACTTCGTGAAAGGACAGGATTTCCGTCACGTTGGCGGCGATGAGCTGGACAAGCTGCTGGCGGGTAAAGATCCGAAAGAGTGATGCGCTAACATGCCCGGTGCTGCTGCGCTTACCGGGCCTGCGAACCTTATAGGCCGGATAAGCGTCAGCGCTATCCGGCTTTTTTTCAGCGAGTAATATTCCACCCGCGAGCCTTCCACAATTCTGGCAGCTGCGCCAGATCGGTGAAGGTCGTCACTTTTGGATGATCGATCGGTTTGTTGTGCGGATCGGCGCAGAAGTAAAACACCTCCATACCCGCATCAATTCCCGACTGCGCTCCCGCAGAAGAGTCATCCACCAGAATGCAGTTCGCCACGTTAACGTTCATCGCTTTTGCTGCATGGAACATCAACGCCGGGTCTGGCTTCCAGCGCTGGATATCGTAGCCGCTGAACAGTTTTTCCGGGAAGTGGTGCAACATTTCAAGCTTACCCAGCGAGTGTTGCATTTTGCTGACCGGACCGTTCGAGACCACGCAGATGGGCACCGTCATCGCATCCAGAAGCGCATTCGCCCCGGCAATGACTTCCAGCTCGGAGTCGAAGAGGCGTGCGACCTCGGCGCGGTAGACCGGCTCCAGATCTGCTTTTGCCAGATCCACACCGTGCTCTTCGTTAATGATGTCGATGATCTCGTAGAGCTTCACGCCTTTAAAGCGTTTAAACACCTCTTCGAGATCCAGCGTAATGCCAAATTCCCTGAACATGGTCACATACGCGCGGGAACAAATGACCTCACTGTCGACCAGCGTACCGTCGCAGTCGAAAAATACCGCTTCAATTCCGGACATGCCTTTCCCTTTTTACAAGTTTAACGTTTACGTACGGCAGTTTAATGAGACGCAATCGTTGCCGTATAAGCAAAATCAATGAAAAAATGTCTCTCGTAACCGCCACTATTGTCGCATTTTGGTATAGGATAGCGACGAATTTTCCCTCCTTGTTCGGAAATTGATGATGAGTCAACAACACACTACCCAGACATCTGGTCAGGGTCTGCTTGAGCGCGTGTTTAAACTGCGTGAGCACGGCACAACGGCACGCACCGAAGTGATCGCCGGTTTCACCACCTTCCTGACGATGGTCTATATCGTTTTTGTTAACCCACAAATTCTGGGCGTTGCTGGCATGGACACCAGCGCCGTCTTCGTGACCACCTGTCTGATCGCTGCGCTGGGCAGTATCCTGATGGGCGTGTTCGCTAACCTGCCCGTGGCGCTGGCCCCGGCAATGGGCCTGAACGCTTTCTTCGCGTTCGTGGTCGTCCAGGCGATGGGTCTGCATGGCAGGTCGGCATGGGCGCTATCTTCTGGGGCGCGGTTGGCCTGCTGTTGCTGACCATTTTCCGCGTACGTTACTGGATGATAGCCAATATTCCGGTGAGCCTGCGCGTGGGGATTACCAGCGGTATTGGTCTGTTTATCGGCATGATGGGTCTGAAAAACGCAGGCGTTATCGTGGCTAACCCGGACACGCTGGTGAGCATCGGTCACCTGACCTCGCACAACGTGCTGCTGGGCGTGCTGGGCTTCTTTATCATCGCTATCCTGGCTTCGCGCAATATTCATGCGGCCGTGCTGGTTTCCATCGTGGTCACCACGCTACTGGGCTGGATGCTGGGCGATGTGCAGTACAAAGGGATTGTCTCCGCGCCACCGAGCGTGTCTACCGTCATTGGGCACGTCGATCTGGCAGGCTCCCTGAACCTGGGGCTGGCGGGCGTGATTTTCTCCTTCATGCTGGTTAACCTGTTTGACTCCTCCGGTACGCTGATTGGCGTGACCGACAAAGCCGGCCTGGCGGATGAGAATGGGAAATTCCCGCGCATGAAGCAGGCGCTGTTTGTTGACAGTGTCTCCTCTGTCACCGGCGCGTTTATCGGTACATCTTCTGTTACCGCTTACATTGAATCCTCTTCAGGTGTCTCTGTGGGTGGCCGTACCGGTCTGACGGCGGTTGTGGTGGGTATCCTGTTCCTGCTGGTGATCTTCCTGTCACCGCTGGCGGGCATGGTGCCTCCGTATGCGGCAGCCGGCGCGCTGATCTACGTGGGGGTGTTAATGACCTCCAGCCTGTCGCGCGTGAAGTGGGATGATTTAACCGAAGCGGTGCCTGCGTTTATTACCGCGGTGATGATGCCGTTTAGCTTCTCGATCACCGAAGGTATCGCGCTGGGCTTTATCTCCTACTGCGTCATGAAGATTGGTACCGGTCGCTTCCGCGACCTCAGCCCGTGCGTCATCATTGTGGCGCTGCTGTTTGTGCTGAAGATTGTTTTTATTGATGCCAAATAAACAGAAGCCCTTTTCGACGAAAAGGGCTTTTGTGTTTGCGCCCTCTCCCTGTGGGAGAGGGCCAGAGTGAGGGGTCAGGCTACGTTTAAGCTTTCACTCGCTTAATATAATCACCAAACGCGGTCAGTTGGCCAGAAAGATGGTCACGCGTACTTTGATCCACCACTTCACCCGTCTGCGGGTCGACCTTGTTCTGAATCACGCCCCCCATAAATTCCGGTTTGTTCATTACCATCGCATCCAGGAAGACCAGGATCTGACGCAGATGGTACTGGCAGCGTGCCCCGCCAATCGCGCCCATAGAGCTGGTCTGGATCAGCACCGGTTTACCCGACAGCGGCTGCTCCGGGAGACGGGATAACCAGTCAATGGCGTTCTTCAGGCCACCCGGTACGGAGTAGTTATATTCAGGCGTAACAATGACCACGCCGTCTGCCTGGCGGATCTGCTCTGCAAGCGCTTCTACGCTCTGTGGAAACCCTTCTTCCTGCTGCACATCCGCGTCGTAAAGCGGAATGTCGCCAATCGATGGCAGGGCGCTAATGTCCATACCTGCCGGTGCCAGCTGAGGCAGCGTGCGGGCAACCATCCCGTTAAATGAACCTTTGCGCAGGCTTCCCAGTAACGTAACAACTTTCAACGTATCAGACATGATTACTCCTGTTTCATCATGATGACCCTGAATGGATCAGCTAAGGTATATGCTTTTTCTGCCGGTAAACTGGTTAATCTCATCAGGCGCGCGGCGGGTTCGTTGGCTCGCTCGGGCACATCCGGAAGGCTACTCCATCCGTGTTGACTGTCAAATTCCCAGATTTTCAATCGTTCGATGGCGGGGGTCACCGCGATGGACCAAATCAGTACGTCTTCGGCATCGCTGAGCGCCTCAACCAGCGTGGCTTTAGCGGAACGCAGGCGTCCGGAGCTGGAAGCAATTGCAGCAGGCTGGCGTCGTCTGATGCACAGCCACAGAGCTTTCGAATGCTCTGGCGTAAGGTAATGAGCTGAGCTCTGGCTCGATGGGATCGTTCTGGTTACGCACCCACAGCTTTTCATTGCTGGAAAGCGGGTAGTCATCGTGCGGGTTCGCGCCATGGAAGCCGCGGGTTGCGTGCTGAAGCTCCATGTCCAGGCCGCAATCCCCTTCAGTGGTGAGCGCGACGCCAATGATATTGCCCGTATAGGCAATGGAGAAACGCGGCAGCTCCGGGTCGGCAAAGACCGGGCGGCCTCAGGTTGGGTGAGGATATCCGGCAGTTCACTGGTGCCGTACAGCATGAACATCAGCTCAGCGAGAAGCGCGCGGGATGCCAAAAACCGCGTCCGGCGATGCTCCGGCAGTTTACGTGCTTCCTGGTGACACGCGGATGAAATTCTGGCCGATACGAGATGTCCCTCTGTCAGTATCCCTCTTGCAAAGTGCGTTGCCATTTTTCGCTCCTTGATAATGGTCGTATTCGGTTAAACGGTTACATGATTATCGCTTAACTTGCCTTCTGTTTTAATCAGTAAATGGGAGTAAGAGAAGCCTGAGGACCCAACTTTACATTTTCTTAGGCAAAAATAAGCGCTGGAGCGGCATATAGCGCTTTGATTGTCTCACGGAGCCAGAGGATTTTCGGATTATGGCTGTTTCGTTTATGCCAGATCAGCGTGAAAGGAACGGTCAGTTTTTCAGCCTGGGCTTCATCAATGGGAATGGGCAGGGCGATCAGCTTACGCTGGTGGAGTTGATTATAGTGATGGCAGTAGTGTGGCGCCGTGGCGATGTAGTTATGGCCGGCTGCGCCGCCATAAACATCGACTGTTCGAAACCGGGCAGGCTCATGGCGATATTACGCTCACGTCCCATCTCTCTGAGCACCTCATCAAGCGCCAGGTGTCGCTGCGCTCCCAGAAGATGCTGATATGCGGATAGCGCAGGAAAGTCTCCAGGTTCCACTCTTCCCGAAGAGCCGGATGATCTTCGCGCAAATAGACGCAGGGGCGGTCACTGAACAGAATTTCGTAGTCGATAAACCACGGCATGAGCTTCAACAGCTCGCGGGAGCGCGGATGCGTTTCACGGCCCGTGAAGCCAAGATCGACTTCTCCGCGCGTAATGGCATCCACTGAGTCGTAATCCCAGTGGCGCATCTTTACCGTGGCCTGTGGATAGCGCTGATTGACCTGCTCGAGCAGGGCATTAAAGCGGATCAGCATCAGAGGCGTTTCCGCGGCCAGCACGAACGTCAGCCCGCCCGGGGAGTCATGATGGAATTTATCGAGGATCTGATTGCCAATCTGCATCCAGTCGGCCAAATCCTGCTCCAGGCTCATCGTCAGCGGTGTCGGCAGCAGGCCTAACGGTGTTTTCACAAACAGCGGATCGTCAAACCAGTCGCGCAGTTTCGCCAGCGATTTACTTACCGCGGACGGGGTCACGTTCATCCGTTTCGCGGCTTTGGTTACGCTGCGCTCCTGCAGCAAAAGCTGCAGACACAACAACAGGTTAAGATCGAGACTGCTGATTGGCTTCTTCATAATGGGCCGCGGGCTGGATGACCATAAGTAAGGTGATGCAGAGCATGCTACAACCAATCAGAATCCCGATCAGCATATTGAGCGCATTAAGGCCGATGACCGCCGCCAGCCATATCCACAGCGACGAACCGCAGACCTGTGCAATACCCAGCACCGAGCTTGCCACACCCGCGCGCAGCGAGAACGGGCCAAGTGCCTGACTCATCGCCACGCCAAAGCCGACGGAGAAGCCGGCGCAAATCAGCGTAATCCCTACCAGCATCAGCGCATGTGTGCTGGTGGTCGCCAGAATCCCCCCCGCAGCGAGGAACAGTACCTGCGAGGTTAGCATGAGTGTGCGCTGACGGAAGATATTCAGTGCGAACGGCGTCGAGAACGAGACGGCCATACTGACCATCGCGGTAAGTGCCATCACGGTGGAATACTCACCGCGATCAAAGCCCATGGTCTCCATCAGCAACACCGGGGAAACGTTTACATACGTCAGGATCACCGCCACGCTCAGTGTGGTAATGGCCAGGCGACTCAGGAAAAAGCGGTTTAGCAGCGTCTCGGCCGGATGAAGGGTTGCCGTATGGCCTGCGTTTTGCGAGCTGGATGGGTCTCTTTCAGCACCGTGATCGAGAGGATAAAGACCAGCGCACCCATGGCCGCCATCGTCCAGAACAGGCTCTGCCACGGAAATTTCAGCATGATCAGATAGCCCACCACCGGCGCCATCACCGGAATGATGCAGGTAATACCGTTGAGCATGGAAAGCACTTTGGCACGGCGCTGAGCGCTTAAGGTATCGCGCAGGATGGCGAAGGCCACCACATAACAGCCACCGGCACCTACCCCCTGGATAAAGCGTCCTGTCAGGAACAGGTACTGTCCTGGGCCAGGGAGCAGAGCATTGACGCCAGCGCGAAGATGATGGCACAGGTAATGGCCACGGGCTGACGACCCGCTTTGTCCGCGATTTTCCCGGCAAATACCATCGATGATGCCATCCCGCGAGATAGGCCGAAAACGCAATATGCAGCTGTGCCTCGCTGGCACCCAGATCGCGGGCAATGTGCGGCAGCCCCACCAGATACATATCAATACCCGATGGATAAAGCAGAACCAGCGCAAAACTACAAAACAGAAAACGAGCCATAAACCCCCCATAGATGCAGGCAAGCAGAATAGGGGGATAAAAGGGATTAGGCGAGTTGCCATTTGGACAAAGGTGATTTCCCGGGAGGAAATCACCCTTCATCAGCGGTAATTACTTGCCGATACAGAAGCTCGAGAAAATCCGTCCCAGCAGATCGTCCGAGGTAAATTCGCCGGTTATCTCACTCAGATTTTGCTGCGCCAGACGCAGCTCTTCCGCCAGCAGTTCACCCGCCCATGCGCCAAGCAGCTGCGCTTTCCCCTGATCGAGGTGGCGTGCCGCGTCTTCCAGCGCCTGAAGGTGACGACGGCGCGCAAGGAAGCCGCCTTCCATACTGGTATCAAAGCCCATGCTCTGTTTGAGATGGTTGCGCAGGTCGTCAACGCCTTCACCGGTACGGGCCGACAGGCGAATAAGTGAGTGGCCATTCACTTCACTGATACCCAGCGTTTCGCCGGTCACATCCGCTTTGTTACGCACCACGGTGATCGGCAGTTTTGCCGGCAGGCGGGCAATAAAGTCTGGCCAGATGTCCGCCGGATCAACGGCATCGGTCGTGGTACCGTCCACCATAAACAGCACACGGTCAGCCTGCTCAATCTCTTGCCAGGCACGTTCGATACCGATGCGCTCTACTTCGTCACTGGCGTCGCGAAGACCTGCCGTGTCGATGATGTGCAGCGGCATACCGTCGATATGAATATGCTCACGCAGCACGTCGCGGGTGGTACCGGCGATGTCGGTGACGATCGCCGCTTCACGGCCCGCCAGGGCGTTGAGCAGGCTCGATTTACCGGCGTTAGGGCGGCCCGCAATCACGACCTTCATCCCCTCGCGCAGCAGGCTACCCTGACGTGCTTCGGCACGCACCGCGTCGAGATCGGCCATCACGCTATTGAGCTGAGCTTCAATTTTACCGTCAGAGAGGAAGTCGATCTCCTCATCCGGGAAATCGATAGCTGCTTCGACATAGATGCGCAGGTGAGTAAGTGCTTCCACAAGATGATTCACGCGCGCCGAGAACGCGCCCTGAAGCGAGTTCAGTGCGGAGCGGGCTGCCTGCTCGGAGCTGGCGTCGATCAGGTCAGCAATTGCTTCTGCCTGTGCGAGGTCGAGCTTGTCGTTCAGGAAGGCACGCTCGGAGAACTCACCTGGCTTTGCAATGCGCAGGCCCGGCAGCGTCAGAATGCGTTTTAACAGCAGGTCGAGGATGACCGGGCCACCGTGGCCCTGCAGCTCCAGCACGTCTTCTCCGGTAAAGGAGTTCGGGCCCGGGAACCACAGCGCAATGCCCTGGTCCAGCGGCGTGCCGTCAGTGTCTTTAAACGGCAGATAATCAGCGTAGCGCGGCTTTGGCAGCTTACCCAGCACCGCTTCGGCGACCTCGCGGGCCTCAGGCCGGAGATACGCAGAATGCCTACACCACCGCGTCCCGGTGGGGTTGCCTGGGCGACGATAGTGTCGTTATGGCTCATGGTTGGTCTCGTTCAATACAAATAAAAAAGGCGGTCAATCGACCGCCCTTATTTTAGCGTTAACTTACCGAATCAGGACTTTTTCTTTTCGCGGCTATGCAGGCCACGTTTTTCCAGACCACGGTAAATCAGCTGCTGCTGGATAATGGTCACCAAGTTGCTGACGATATAGTACAGCACCAGACCTGACGGGAACCACAGGAAGAACACGGTGAAGATGACCGGCATAAAGGTCATGATCTTCTGCTGCATCGGGTCGGTCACGGTGGTCGGCGACATCTTCTGGATGAAGAACATCGTTACGCCCATCAGGATCGGCAGGATGTAGTACGGGTCCTGTGCAGACAGGTCATGGATCCACAGGGCGAACGGCGCGTGGCGCAGCTCAACGGAACCCATCAGCATGTAGTACAGTGCAAGGAAGATTGGCATCTGAATCAGCAGCGGGAAGCAACCACCCAGTGGGTTCACTTTCTCTGCTTTATACAGGGCCATCATCTCCTGGCTCTGACGCTGTTTGTCATCGCCCAGACGCTCACGCATTGCCTGAATCTTCGGCTGCAGCATACGCATCTTCGCCATGGAGGTGTACTGCGCTTTAGTCAGCGGGTACATGATGCCACGTACGATGAAGGTGATAACGATGATGGAGAAGCCCCAGTTACCCAGGAAGCTGTGGATGAACTTCAGCAGCTTAAACAGCGGCTGAGAGATGAACCACAACCAGCCGTAGTCCACGGTCAGATCCAGGTGCGGCGCAACGGCAGCCATTTTGTCCTGGATTTCCGGACCGACCCACAGGTGCTTGCCAGCTTACCGGTTTGACCCGGCTGAACCAGAACCGGCTGAGATTTGTAGCCAATGGCTGCAAGACCGTTACCCAGGTTCGCGGTATAGAAGTTGTTAGTACCGTCGTTCGTTGGCACCCACGCAGTGGCGAAATACTGCTGCAGCATTGCCACCCAACCGCCTTTAGCGCTGACGTTCAGGTTTTCGTTATCGGCAATGGTGTCGAATTTGTATTTCTCGTACTTCGCATCAGGCGTGGAGTACGCCGCGCCACGGAAGGTATGCAGCGCAAAGTTGCTGCTTCCGGTGTCACGGTGAGACGGCAGATTGATGGACTGCTTCAGCTGACCAAAGGTCGACAGTTCCAGCGGTTTAGCACCGGTGTTCTGAACGCTGTAGCCCACGTTCACCGCATATTCACCGCGTTTCAGGGTGAAGGTTTTGGTGAAGGTGTTGCCCGCGGCGTCGGTGTAGGTCATCGGGATAGCGATTTCGTTCTGACCATCAGCCAGTACGAAGGTCTCTTTCTCGACGTTGTACAGTGGACGCGCACCGTTAGCCGGGTTATCCGGGCCATCACGACCGGTCAGGCCGCTCTGGGCCTGGTAGATAAACTCAGGCGTGGTTTCCAGTAACTGGAACGGTTCGTTAGACTTCAGCTCTTTTGGGTAGGTCAACAGCAGCGCCTGCTCAACATCACCACCACGGGTGTTGATAGTCAGCTCAAGCACATCGGTCTTAACCGTAATCTGTTTCCCCTGGCCACTGGCCGGTACGCCCTGGTCGGCGGCGCTACCCGCTGCGGTGGTCGTAGTCTGCGTGGTCTGCTGCTGGGGTTGAGGATTTTTATCCTGCTCCCATGCCTGCCAGATCATGAAAGACACGAACAACAAAGCATGATAAGAAGATTGCGTTGCGAATCCATCGTTAGTGTTCTCTGGTATCAAAGGGTCCTGGCGGGACGGGATCGTCTCCACCTGGGTGTAAAGGGTGGCATTTTAATACGCGTTTCACCGTCAACCAACTGCCTTTTATCACTCCAAACCTGCGCAATGCCTCAATTCCGTAGCTTGAGCATGTTGGCGTGAAACGCAGTGCGGCCCGAGTAGCGGACTAATCAGGCGTTGATAGACCCGAATGAGGCTATCAGGAGCCGCGAGCCAGGCGACAATGGCGGCGCCATAATTTTCCAACGCTTCCGAGAGAGCACGGTTATCGAGTCGGCAACCCCTTTTTAGCCACCACCACGAAATCCATTGAAGGCAGTTCGTGCTGACGTAAACGGAAGCTTTCACGCGTCAGACGTTTAATCCGATTGCGTTCATGCGCACGCTTAACGTTTTTCTTGGCGACAGTAAGACCGATGCGGGGATGCCCCAGCGAATTCAGGCGGCCGAGGATGGTGATTTGCGGCGTGCCAGCCGTTGTGGCTGCTGGAAGACGAAAGTGAAATGAGTGGGAGTTAACAAACGTAACTCCCTGGGAAATGCTAGCTTAACCACTCAGGGGTTAGCTTTATTACTTGGAAACGGTCAGACGAGCGCGGCCTTTAGCACGACGACGTGCCAGAACCTGACGACCATTTTTAGTAGCCATACGAGCACGGAAGCCGTGAGAACGGTTGCGCTTCAGTACAGACGGTTGAAAAGTGCGTTTCATGGCGATTTCTACCTAAACTTGAATAAATTCACTGACTTTTGCGTATACCCGAACGAGTTTCGAACGACTAACGCCTCAGCGTGGGTGATTAAAGAGGCCGGATTGTAATAATTGTACACTCCGGAGTCAATTCTCTTTCCTTATTTCCCGCGTATTTCCGCACGTTTTCGCGTGGAAAATGAGCAACGGACGACGCAGGAAGATGAGCACCACGCGCCGGGTCGAGGATTATACGGCCTCCCAAACAAAGCGCAAGGATCGTCCCGGATCTTCGTTAGATCATTTAAGCAAGAAATTGTCTGTGCTCATTAATTTTTCCAATATGCGGGCTAAATCGTAGGGTACTCGCCCCAGGATCGTTTACACTTACCCGGTTTCCGATCTTCCTGTGGATAAATCGGGAAGAATCTGTGAGAAACAGAAGATCTCTGGCTCAGTTTAGGCTATGATCCGCGGTCCCGATCGGGATCCAGCGATCCTGGCCGGGTATAACCGCAGATAGCGGTTCGCACATCACCCTTTTGCACAGGGTCATGTCGATGTGCGCCAACAATCATGAATATTCAATAGTTTTCTTTTATTGTTCGAGTGGAGTCCGCCGTGTCACTTTCGCTTTGGCAGCAGTGTCTTGCCCGATTGCAGGATGAGTTACCAGCCACAGAATTCAGTATGTGGATCCGCCCCTTGCAGGCGGAACTGAGCGATAACACGCTGGCTTTGTATGCGCCAAACCGTTTTGTGCTCGATTGGGTAAGGGATAAATACCTTAATAACATCAATGGACTGCTGAATGATTTCTGCGGATCCGATGCGCCACAGCTACGCTTTGAAGTGGGAACAAAACCGGTCACGCAGACCGTGCGTGAAACGGTAAATGTGGCAATACCTGCTCAGGCAGCCCCCGCTCCGGCACCGCGCGCCCTTCCGGCGACCCGTTCGGGCTGGGACAACGTGCCTGCTCCGGCAGAGCAAACCTACCGTTCTAACGTCAATGTTAAACACACGTTCGATAACTTCGTTGAAGGTAAATCGAACCAGCTGGCGCGCGCGGCGGCACGCCAGGTTGCAGATAACCCCGGTGGTGCTTACAACCCGCTGTTCCTTTATGGCGGCACGGGTTTGGGTAAAACGCACCTTCTGCATGCGGTAGGCAACGGCATTATGGCGCGTAAGCCAAATGCGAAAGTGGTGTATATGCACTCCGAGCGCTTCGTTCAGGACATGGTAAAAGCCCTGCAAAACAATGCGATCGAAGAGTTTAAACGCTACTACCGTTCTGTTGACGCACTGCTTATCGATGACATCCAGTTCTTTGCCAACAAAGAACGATCCCAGGAAGAGTTTTTCCACACCTTTAATGCGCTGCTGGAAGGTAATCAGCAGATCATTTTGACGTCGGATCGTTATCCAAAAGAGATCAACGGCGTTGAAGATCGTCTGAAATCCCGTTTTGGCTGGGGACTGACCGTGGCGATCGAGCCACCGGAACTGGAAACCCGCGTCGCGATCCTGATGAAGAAAGCCGATGAAAACGACATTCGCCTGCCGGGTGAAGTGGCGTTCTTTATTGCCAAGCGTCTGCGCTCCAACGTCCGTGAGCTTGAAGGGGCACTGAACCGCGTGATTGCCAATGCCAACTTCACCGGCCGTGCGATCACCATCGATTTTGTGCGTGAAGCGCTGCGCGATTTGCTGGCACTGCAGGAAAAATTGGTCACTATCGACAATATTCAAAAGACGGTGGCCGAGTACTACAAAATCAAAGTGGCAGATTTGCTGTCTAAACGTCGTTCCCGCTCGGTGGCGCGTCCGCGTCAGATGGCGATGGCGCTGGCAAAGGAGTTAACCAACCACAGTCTGCCGGAGATCGGCGATGCGTTTGGTGGCCGTGACCATACGACCGTGCTGCACGCTTGTCGTAAGATTGAGCAGTTACGCGAAGAAAGCCACGACATAAAAGAAGATTTTTCCAATTTAATCAGAACATTATCATCGTGACGCTATGAAATTTACCGTTGAACGTGAACATTTATTAAAACCGCTGCAACAGGTGAGTGGCCCATTAGGTGGCCGCCCAACGCTGCCAATTCTCGGAAACCTGCTGCTTCAGGTCGCGGACGGTACGCTGTCGCTGACCGGCACAGATCTGGAAATGGAAATGATCGCGCGCGTTACGCTGTCTCAGCCGCATGAAGCGGGCGCGACCACTGTTCCGGCACGTAAATTCTTTGATATATGCCGCGGGCTGCCGGAAGGCGCTGAAATTGCCGTGCAGCTGGAAGGCGACCGTATGCTGGTGCGCTCTGGCCGCAGCCGTTTCTCGCTCTCCACGCTGCCAGCCGCGGACTTCCCGAACCTGGACGACTGGCAGAGTGAAGTTGAATTCACCCTGCCGCAGGCAACGATGAAGCGTCTGATTGAAGCCACGCAGTTCTCAATGGCGCATCAGGACGTTCGTTACTACTTAAACGGCATGCTGTTCGAAACCGAAGGTGAAGAGCTGCGTACCGTGGCTACAGACGGTCACCGACTGGCAGTCTGTTCTATGCCCATTGGCGACTCGCTGCCAAACCATTCGGTGATCGTACCGCGTAAAGGGTGATTGAGCTGATGCGTATGCTCGACGGTGGTGATACGCCACTGCGCGTGCAGATCGGCAGCAATAACATCCGTGCTCACGTGGGTGATTTTGTCTTCACATCGAAGCTGGTTGACGGTCGTTTCCCGGATTATCGCCGCGTATTGCCGAAGAACCCGGACAAAACGCTGGAAGCCGGTTGCGACAGCCTCAAGCAGGCCTTTGCCCGCGCCGCGATTCTCTCTAACGAGAAATTCCGCGGGGTGCGTCTGTATGTGAGCGAAAATCAGATCAAAATCACCGCCAACAACCCGGAGCAGGAAGAGGCAGAAGAGATTCTGGACGTCACCTATGCCGGGACTGAGATGGAAATCGGCTTTAACGTCAGCTATGTGCTGGATGTGCTGAACGCGCTTAAATGCGAGAACGTTCGCATTCTGCTGACCGACTCCGTTTCGAGTGTACAGATTGAAGATGCGGCCAGCCAAAGTGCGGCTTATGTTGTCATGCCGATGAGGCTGTAGTGAACGCTATCGGGCTATCTTTCTTGCCTTTTTCAACCCGGGCTGTGCTCGCCCCTGTCTCGTACTTCGTGTACGCACCAGGGTCTGCGTGCAGTCCGCGTTGAAACGGGCTGAGCCGATTACGCCCTGGCCCGAAGAAATCCAGATATGTCACTGACGCGCCTTTTAATTAAAGATTTCCGCAATATCGAAAACGCGGATCTCGCTTTATCCCCTGGCTTTAATTTCCTGGTTGGCGCGAACGGCAGCGGCAAAACCAGCGTGCTTGAGGCCATCTACACGCTCGGCCATGGACGGGCGTTTCGCAGTCTGCAAATTGGCCGCGTCATTCGCCACGAACAGGAAGCCTTTGTTCTGCACGGGCGTTTGCAGGGCGAGGAGCGTGAAACGGCCATCGGTCTGACCAAAGACAAGCAGGGCGACAGCAAGGTTCGTATCGACGGTACTGACGGCCACAAAGTGGCTGAGCTCGCGCTGCTGATGCCAATGCAGCTGATTACGCCGGAGGGGTTTACTTTACTCAATGGCGGCCCCAAATACAGAAGAGCTTCCTTGACTGGGGATGCTTTCACAACGAAGCCGGTTTCTTTAACGCCTGGAGCAACCTGAAGCGCCTGCTTAAGCAGCGTAACGCTGCACTGCGCCAGGTGACACGCTACGCCCAGCTGCGCCCGTGGGACAAGGAATTAATTCCCCTTGCGGAACAAATCAGCTGCTGGCGTGCCGAATACAGCGCGGGTATCGCCGACGATATGGCCGACACCTGCAAACAGTTTTTACCTGAATTCTCTCTCACCTTCTCCTTCCAGCGCGGCTGGGAGAAAGAGACAGATTATGCCGAAGTGTTAGAGAGAAATTTCGAGCGCGACCGCATGCTGACCTACACCGCACATGGCCCGCACAAGGCGGATTTCCGCATTCGTGCCGACGGTGCGCCGGTGGAAGACACGCTGTCGCGTGGGCAGCTCAAGCTTTTGATGTGCGCGCTGCGCCTGGCGCAGGGAGAGTTTTTGACCCGCGAGAGCGGGCGACGCTGCCTGTACCTGATAGATGATTTTGCCTCGGAACTTGACGACGCGCGGCGCGGGCTGCTTGCCAGCCGCTTAAAAGCCACGCAGTCACAGGTTTTCGTCAGTGCGATTAGCGCTGAACACGTTATAGACATGTCGGACGAAAATTCGAAGATGTTTACCGTGGAAAAGGGTAAAATAACGGATTAACCCAAGTTGAAATGAGCGAGAAACGTTGATGTCGAATTCTTATGACTCCTCCAGTATCAAAGTCCTGAAAGGGCTGGATGCGGTGCGTAAGCGCCCGGGTATGTATATCGGCGACACGGATGACGGCACCGGTCTGCACCACATGGTATTCGAGGTGGTAGATAACGCTATCGACGAAGCGCTCGCGGGTCACTGTAAAGACATCGTGGTCACGATCCATGCGGACAACTCCGTCTCCGTCACCGATGACGGTCGTGGCATCCCAACCGGTATTCACCCGGAAGAGGGCGTATCGGCTGCGGAAGTTATCATGACCGTTCTGCACGCAGGCGGTAAGTTCGATGATAACTCCTATAAGTTTCCGGCGGTCTGCACGGTGTAGGTGTGTCCGTGGTTAACGCCCTGTCGCAGAAACTGGAGCTGGTTATCCAGCGCGAAGGCAAAATTCACCGTCAGCTGTATACGCATGGCGTGCCGCAGGCACCGCTGGCTGTTACGGGTGACACCGACAAAACCGGTACCATGGTGCGTTTCTGGCCGAGCCTTGAAACGTTCACCAACGTTACCGAGTTCGAATATGAGATTCTGGCGAAACGCCTGCGTGAACTGTCGTTCCTGAACTCCGGCGTCTCGATTCGTCTGCGTGACAAACGCGACAACAGAGAAGACACTTCCACTACGAAGGCGGTATCCGGGCGTTCGTTGAGTATCTGAACAAGAACAAAAACGCCCATTCACCCGAATATCTTCTACTTCTCTACCGAAAAAGACGGTATTGGCGTGGAAGTGGCGCTGCAGTGGAACGACGGTTTCCAG